>Ga0153948_1000088_pt1 | contig 44812 bp, 39 predicted proteins | sample TSNJ032MetaG_FD_104696 | JGI IMG/M metagenome (GOLD analysis project Ga0153948, IMG submission 104696) | Attine ant fungus gardens microbial communities from New Jersey, USA - TSNJ032 MetaG | ecosystem: Host-associated > Fungi > Mycelium > Unclassified | place: USA: New Jersey, Wharton State... | reverse complement strand
GCTGAGGACTGGCCATGAAAATCGCATTTATCGGTCTGGGCAACATGGGCGCGCCGATGGCGCGCAACCTGATCAAGGCCGGCCACTCGCTGAATCTGGTAGACCTGAACAAAACCGTGCTGGCGGAACTCGAGCAACTGGGCGGCAGCATCCGTGCCTCGGCCCGTGAAGCCGCCGAAGACGCCGAACTGGTGATCACCATGCTCCCGGCGGCGGTGCATGTACGCAGCGTCTGGCTCGGTGAGGACGGTGTGCTGGCCGGTATTGGCAAAGGTGTGCCGGCGGTGGATTGCAGCACCATCGATCCGCAGACTGCCCGCGATGTGGCCGCTGCGGCAGCCAAACAAGGCGTGGCCATGGCTGATGCACCGGTCTCCGGCGGCACTGGCGGTGCGACCGCGGGCACGCTGACCTTCATGGTCGGCGCCACCCCGGAACTGTTCGCCACCCTGCAACCGGTGCTGGCGCAGATGGGCCGCAACATCGTGCATTGCGGTGAAGTCGGCACCGGGCAGATCGCCAAGATCTGCAACAACCTGCTGCTGGCGATCTCGATGGTCGGCGTCAGCGAAGCGATGGCGCTGGGCGATGCGTTGGGGATCGACACCACGGTGCTGGCCGGCATCATCAACAGCTCGACCGGGCGTTGCTGGAGTTCGGAAATGTACAACCCGTGGCCGGGCATCGTCGAAACGGCGCCGGCCTCGCGCGGTTACACCGGTGGTTTCGGCGCCGAACTGATGCTCAAGGATCTGGGCCTGGCGACCGAAGCGGCGCGTCAGGCGCACCAACCGGTGGTGCTCGGCGCGGTGGCGCAGCAGTTGTATCAGGCGATGAGTCAGCGTGGGGAGGGTGGCAAGGACTTCTCGGCGATTATCAACAGCTATCGCAAGCCGCAGTAATGCCGCGGGGTGCGATTCTTTGTGGCGAGGGAGCTTGCTCCCGCTGGTCTGCGTAGCAGACCCAAACCCGGTCAATGCGGTTCTTCAGAAAAACCGCATTGACTGAATTTACGACTGCTGCGCAGCCGAGCGGGAGCAAGCTCCCTCGCTACAGGTGATCTCCCGGCTTTTTTATGTGAGACAAAAAAGATCGCAGCCTTCGGCAGCTCCTACATGGGCAAGGTGTACACCCTGCAGGAGCTGCCGAAGGCTGCGATCTTTTGCTTGTCAGGCAAAGACGAAATATTTGCGCACGGTCTCCACCACTTCCCAGGTGCCTTTCATCCCCGGTTCAACCACGAAGATGTCGCCGGCTCGCAGGTGGATTGGCGCCATGCCGTCCGGGGTGATGATGCAGTAGCCTTCCTGGAAATGGCAGTACTCCCACTTCACGTAATCGACCCGCCACTTGCCCGGGGTGCAGATCCAGGTGCCCATGATCTTGCTGCCGTCTTCGCTGGTGTAGGCGTTGAGGTTGACGGTGTGCGGGTCGCCTTCGAGTTTTTCCCATTTGCAGGCATCGAGTACTGGCAGCGGATGGGTGTCGCGCAGAACGGTGATGGGGGCGGTCGCGGTCATGTGGACTCCGGGCAGAAGGATTTGAAGTCGAACCCTATAGCCCCTGCTTGTCGGTCAGTTGTCTGGGGTCGACATCGAGCTGCTCAGAAACGCGCGGATCGGTGAGCGCGTGTAACAACGCCCGGGCGTAATTGGGCAACGCGGTGAAGTCCCTGGCGCACAGCATGAGCGTGCGGCGCGCCCACGGTTCATTGAGCGCCACCCATTTGAATGAACGCAATGCGCCCCGCTCGACAGCGGCCAGCGGCACAATTGCCAGCCCGGCACCTCGGGCGACCATGCGCATGACTCCGTCGAAACCGTCGGCGCGGATGCGGATCTGCATTCGCGAACCGCTGTGCAGCGCCTGTTCTTCCAGATACACCGCCAGTGCACTGTCGGCGCGCAGCCCTACAAAGTCATGTTGCAGGGCGTCGCTGAAGGTGACCTCGTCAGCGTCAGACAACGGATGCCCGAAGGGCAGGATCAGTGCCAACGGATCATGCCGAAACGGCAGCGTCTGCAGGTCTGAGCTGTCCACCGCGTCGGACACGATCCCCAGATCCGCCGCCCCTTGGCGTAACGCATGGGTGATGCGCGCGCTGGGCAACTCCTGCAGATCGATGTCGAGGTTGGGATGGTCGCGCAAAAAATCCGCCAGTGCCTCCGGCAGGTATTCAGTGATCGCGGTGGTGTTGCACAGCAGCCGCACCTGACCTTTCACACCTTGAGCGTAATCCGCCAGATCCTGCTGCATGCGCTCGGACTGCTGCAGCAGCACGCGCGCATGTTGCGCCAGTGCCTTGCCCGCGGGTGTCGGGGTCACACCACGGCGGCCGCGGTGCAGAAACTCGGTGCCCAGCGAGGCTTCCATCGCACGAATCCGCGCACTGGCGGCGGCCAGTGACAAATGACTGCGCGCGGCGCCGGCGGTGATGTTGCCGGTGTCGAGGATGTGCAGGTAGAGGCGCAGGTCGGTGAGGTCGAAGTGCATGGGGCAGCCTCTGGTTTTTCTGATGTCTGGGCTGGCCCTATCGCTGGCTTGCCAGCGATGAGGCCAGAAGCCTTAACCAATACTTAGCCTCTTGCATCGGCAGAGGCAGCCTCAGTATATGGCAGATTTTCAGTACACCCGCAAAGGCGCACAGTAGCGCCATGAACGCACTCGCCGATTTCTATCAAAACCTTGGTCTGGCCTTGTCCTTACTGGTCATCGCCACTTTCATCATGGCCGGCCTGGTCAAAGGGGTGATCGGCCTCGGCCTGCCCACTGTTGCCATGGGCCTGCTCGGTCTGGCTATGGCGCCATCACAGGCAGCCGCGCTGCTGATCATTCCGGCGACGCTGACCAACCTCTGGCAACTGGCATTCGGCGGGCATCTGCAGGCGCTGATCAAACGCCTGTGGCCGCTGCTGCTGATGATCTTCCTCGGCACCGCCGTCGGCACGTTGTCGATCGGCATGGCGGGCGGGCATTGGGTCGTGCGTGGGCTGGGCGCGGCGTTGCTGCTGTATGCGTTGAGCGGGTTGCTGCTGCCGACGTTGCGGGTCAATCCGCGCCATGAGCCGTGGCTCGGTCCGCTGTGCGGGTTGATCACCGGCGTCATCACCTCGGCCACCGGCGTGTTCGTGATTCCGGCGGTGCCGTACCTGCAGGCGCTGGGCTTGAATCGCGATGAACTGGTGCAGGCGTTGGGGCTGTCGTTCACCGTCTCGACCCTGGCGCTGGCCGCAGGTTTGTTCTGGCGCGGTGCGCTGGGTGGCGGCGAATTGAGCGCCTCGCTGCTGGTGCTGATCCCGGCGATGCTGGGCATGTGGTTCGGCCAATGGCTGCGCCAGCGCATCAGTGCCGTGCTGTTCAAGCGGGTGTTCTTTATCGGACTGGGCGCACTCGGCGCCCATTTGCTGATCAGCGGCTAGCCGAAGAAGTGCTGAGCATGTCGATCCGACGGATATCGAAATCGCGCTCCAGGTACGTCATGCGGTTGTCGAAAAACTCGCGCATGTGCGGCAGGTTCGAGTGCACGTCCAGATGCGCCTGGCTTTCCCAGATCTCGTAAAAGATGAACAGCGTCGGGTCTTCCTTGTCGCGCAGCATGTGGTACTCGATGCAGCCGGGCTCGGCGCGGCTCGGCTCGACATAGGCGCGAAACAGCGCTTCGAAGGCCTCGGCTTTTTCCGGGCGGGTCTTGGCGTGCAGGATGAAACCGTGGCGTTCACTCATCAAAACAACTCCTCAAATGCAGATGGCCGAAAATGCTATTGCAATAATCGGCATTCGATTCGTGCTTTTTGATCAAATGTATTTTGCGCCGACGCGGCTTATTCCGCGCGAGAGGGATGGTTAACCTGCCGCCATTCATTTTCCCATCTTCCTCCAGCCCCAAGGCTGCACCGAGGCGTTCTCATGAAAAAAGTGTTGTTGCTCAATGGTGGCAAGAAATTCGCCCACTCCGACGGTCGTTACAACGCCACCCTGCACGAAACTGCACTGAGCGTGCTGGATCGCGGTGGTCTGGATGTCAAAACCACTTTCATCGATGAGAGTTACGACGTCGCTGAAGAAGTGGCGAAATTTCTCTGGGCCGACGTGATCATTTATCAGATGCCGGGCTGGTGGATGGGCGCGCCGTGGACGGTGAAAAAGTACATCGACGAAGTGTTCACCGAAGGCCATGGCAGCCTCTATGCCAGCGATGGTCGCACCCGTTCCGATGCGTCGCAGAAGTACGGCAGCGGCGGCCTGATTCAAGGCAAGCAGTACATGCTGTCGCTGACCTGGAATGCGCCACAGCAAGCCTTCGATGACCCGACAGACTTCTTCGAAGCCAAGGGCGTGGATGCGGTGTACTTCCCGTTCCACAAGGCCAACGAGTTTTTGGGCATGACCGGGCTGCCGACGTTTTTGTGTGTGGATGTGATGAAGCGGCCGAACATCGAGAATGATGTGGCGCGGTATGAGCAGCATCTGAAACAGGTGTTTGCTCTCAAGGCTTGATGGATTTCAGGCTACTATCGAATGGCTTGGCCTGATCCTGTGGCGAGGGAGCTTGCTCCCGCTGGGCTGCGCAGCGGCCCTCGCTTTTACCTGAACCGCAGGGGAGCGCTTCGCACTCCAGCGGGAGCAAGCTCCCTCGCCACAATGAGTACGCATTCGATTAGAGAGTTTCCGTGAAAGCCAGATCCGATGAGTTGCAGATTTTCGTCTGCGTGATCGAGTGCGGTTCGATTTCCGCCGCCGCCGAGCAGGTCGGGCAGACGCCGTCGGCGGTCAGCCGCACACTGTCGCGGCTCGAAGCCAAGCTCGACACCACGCTGATCAACCGCACCACGCGGCGCATGGACCTGACCGAGGAGGGCAAGTATTTCTTCGAGCAGGCCAAGCTGATTCTCGACCAGATGGACGCCCTCGAAGAGCGTCTGTCCTCACGCCAGCAAACCCCGTCCGGGCGCCTGCGGATCAACGCCGCGTCGCCGTTCATGCTGCACGCCATCGTGCCGTACATCGACGAGTTTCGGCGGCTGTACCCGGACATCCAGCTCGAACTCAACAGCAATGACCTGATCATTGACCTGCTGGAACAAAGCACCGACGTCGCCATCCGCATCGGCACCCTTGCCGATTCCACATTGCATGCGCGCTCGCTCGGTTGCAGTCCGCTGCTGATCGTCGCCAGTCCGGCGTATCTGGAAAAGTACGGCGCGCCGCAGCAGGTCGCCGACTTGAGCGAACACACTCTGCTCGGTTTCACCCACAACGAAGGCCTCAACCAGTGGCCGCTGCGCTACGTGCACGGTGACCGCTGGCCGATCACCCCAGCCATCAGCGCCTCCAGCGGTGAGACCGTGCGCCATCTGGCGCTGGAAGGGCAGGGCATTGCCTGCCTGTCGCACTTCATGACCATCGATGACATTCGCGCCGGGCGCCTCAAGGTGCTGCTGGCGGAATTCAACAGCGGTTATCGCCAGCCGATCAACGCGGTGTACTACCGTAACTCGCAACTGGCGCTGCGCATTCAGTGCTTTCTCGACTTCATCCAGAGCAAACTCGCGGCGTACGCCAACGCCGATTTCAAGGGCTGATTCGTGACCCCTGCGCAACAGTGATTTGGGCGAGGGCGGGTTTTTCCATCGAGGTGACCGGTCGATACTCGCTGCATCACTTATTCACGCAGGGAGTTTCTCCATGAACGTATTCATCACCGGCGCCGCCGGTTTTATCGGCGGTTCCATCGCTACCGGTCTGGTGCAGGCCGGGCACAGTGTCACGGGCCTGGTGCGCAGCGCCGCACAGGCTGACGAGCTGAAAGCACTGGGCATCACCCCGGTGATCGGCACCCTCGAAGACAGTACATTGCTGGCAGATCAGGCCCGCGCCGCCGATGCGGTGATCAACGCCGCCAGCAGTGACCATCGCGGCGCAGTCGAAGCGTTGCTCGATGCCCTGCGCGGCTCGAACAAGGTGTTCCTGCACACCAGCGGTTCGAGCATCGTCGGTGATGCGTCGGGCGGCAAGTCCAGCGACGTCATCTACTACGAAGACAACCTGCCGGAGCCGACCGTCGACAAGGCGGCCCGCGTGGCGATCGACAACCTGATCCTCGCCGCCGCGCAGGATGGCGTGAACTCGGCAGTGATCTGCAACACCTTGATCTACGGCCACAGCCTGGGCGTCAATCGCGACAGCGTGCAGTTGCCGCGCCTGCTCAAGCAAGCGCGCAAAAGCGGCGTGGTGCGGCATGTCGGCACGGGCCAGAACATCTGGTCCAACGTGCACATCGAAGACGTCGTCGCCCTGTATCTGCTGGCGCTGACCAAAAACGTACCGGGCACTTTCTACTTCGTCGAAAGCGGCGAAGCCTCGTTCATCGACATGACCACTGCCATGGCCGAAGCGCTGAATCTCGGCGAGCCACAAGACTGGCCGCTGCAAGATGCCGAAGCCGAGTGGGGCTACGAAATGGCCAACTACGGCCTTGGCTCCAACAGCCGCGTACGCGGCAAACACGCCCGCGAACTGCTGGGCTGGGTGCCGAAGCGGACGTCAGTAGTGGAGTGGATTCGTAACGAGATGGTGTGAGTTCACCCAGCACCGCATCAAGCCCTTCGCGAGCAGGCTAACTCCCACAGGTTAACGGCATTCTGACTGACGGAATGCAATCAACCTGTAGGAGCGAGCCTGCTCGCGAAAGCGCTGGCTCAAACGACAGAATAGTCGGCTGGCACGCCGTCATCGCCCGTTTTTTTTGTCCCGGTAAACCCCCGCAAATACGCCGTATGCCAGTGGAATTTAATTTTTAGCGGGGACTTCGCCGGGCACTCGGGAAATTACCGGCTAGGCTGCTACCGCGGTGAAACGAGGGCGGCTGCGATGCATGTCGCGCTCTATGTGTTGCAGGCATGAGGCCCGTTCAGCACGGCACCACCCATGGAGTTTTTCTGGCAAAAGGAATTTGCGATGGCGACACCCATTGATGCCTTCTCGTAAAGGCGTATCCCCCGGCGGACACACATGAATCCGCGACCTCCCGATGAGTAATGGTCGGCCATGACGGCCGGCATCTGTCATTGACTCTGGTTATTGCATTGCACGCTACGCGCGTGGGCGAAGCCGTCACCTCAATTGGCGAAAACAAGGAATAGTTATGATCATTTTGGGTATTACAAACAATGATTTGGCGGGTGCTTGCCTGGTACGTGATGGTCAGATTCTTTCAGCGGTCAGTGAAGAGCGTTTCACCCGCATCAAGGACCATAAAATCTGGCCGGCCAAGTCCATCGAGTTTGTGTTGAGCCAGGCCGGCGTGTCGCTGGAAGACGTCGATCATGTCGCCTATGGATGGAACGCCGGTTTCAGTGCCGACAAACATCTGGCGTTGTACTTCGATCGCATTGTCGAGGAGGTCAGGAACAACCCCCAGGGGCTGGCGCAGTTCCGCCAGCGGGTGACCGATGAAATCAACAACGACAAGGCAAAGCGCGGCGAATTCGACCAGTTCATTGTCGACAACGGTTTGCAGGGCAAGGCGTATTACATCGATCACCACGAGTGCCATGCGCTCGGCGCCTATGTCTGCTCGCCGTTCGACGACGCGTTGACCCTGACCTGCGACGGACGCGGCGATTTCCAGTCGCTGACCGTCACCTGGTACAGCCCGACAGAAACCACGGTGCTGCAACGGGAAACCAGCATCGACAGCCTCGGTTATTTCTATGGCCGGATCACCCACCTGCTCGGTTACAAGCCCAACCGCCACGAAGGCAAGGTCACCGGGCTGGCCGCATTCGGTGATCCGCAGAAACTGCTGGGCGTGATGCAGCAGATGATCCGTTTCGAAGACGGCCGCATCAAGGCACGCTGCGGCGATATGTTCCTGCCGTCCTACAACACCTACAGCGAGCCGCTGGAAACCCTGTTTGCCCGGGAAACCCCCGAAGATATCGCCGCCGCTGTACAGCGTCACAGCGAAGACCTGCTGGTGGCCACCGTCAGCCATCATCTGGCGCAACGCGGCAGTGCCAACCTGTGCCTGGCCGGCGGCGTGTTTGGCAACGTCAAACTCAATCAGCGCCTGCGCGAGATTCCGGGCGTGAAAGATGTCTACGTGCTGCCGTGCATGGGCGATGGCGGCCTGGCACTGGCGGCGGCAGTCGGCGCCGCGTATCTGGAAAACGGCACCCGCTTCAAGAATCCGTCGATGATGCTCGGGCCGCAATCGCGCAGCGTTTCGCAGAACATCAACCTGATCATTCGTGACTACCCTGAACTCGGTTATCACACGCCGTCCAACATTATCGAGGTGCTGACCGAGGCGCTGACGGAAAATCAGGTGCTGGGCATGTTCAAGGGCAAGATGGAGTTCGGCCCGCGCTCGCTGTGCAACCGCAGCATCGTCTATCACGCGCAGGATGCCGAGGTGAACGACTGGCTCAACAAACGCATGCATCGCACCGAGTTCATGCCTTTCGGCCCGGTCACGGCCATCGAGCAGGCGCCGGCCTGCTACGTCGGTTGGGACGAGCAGCAGGTGGCCGCCGACACCATGACCATGACCTACGACTGCCATCCGCAATTTCGCGAGGCGAGTCCGGCGGTGGTGCACATCGACGGCACCGCGCGCCCGCAGATCATTCGCCCGCAGAGCGATCCGTTCATGCATCGCCTGCTGACGGCCTGGCACCAGAAAACCGGTCAGGCAGCCTTGATCAACACTTCGTTCAACCGCCATGAAGAACCGATCGTGTGCTCTTCCCAGGACGCACTGGATGCGCTGAAAGAAGGCATGGTCGATCTGGTGGTCATGAGTGAATCGCTGATTGTCTGGCGCAAAGGCAAAAACAGCTTCACTCAGCAACGCTTCGAATAAACGGATGGTATACAGGGCTCCCCGGGGAGCCCTGTTTCAGGAGTACCGGGCGTATGGTTGACGCATGTATCTAATCTTTTTCGGATTCTTTGCGGCGGAAGGGATCATCTATCCGTTCTGGCCGACCTGGCTGGATTCCCTGGGCTTCAGTGCCAGTGAAATCGGCTTGCTGATCGCTGCGGCGTATTGGCCGCAGGTGGTGACCGGGGTGCTGATCACCTATGTGGCCGACTGGCGCGTGGATCAGTTGCGGCTCGCCGCTGTTCTGAGCGTCACCGCCGCATTGTGCACGTTGCTGTTCTACTTCATCCCGGCGCACCTGTGGATGTTCGTGTGCCTGAGTGTGCTGTTTGGCGGGGTGTGGATGGTGGTGCTGCCGCTGTCCGAATCCTATCTGCTCAAGCGCGACAAACTGGCCCTGCAGAATTACGGCTGGGTGCGGGCGGTGGGCTCTTCGGCTTTTATCCTGACCTCGACCCTCGGCGGCTTTCTGTTTGCGCAGTACAGCCAGTCGTGGGTGCCGCTGGTGATCGCGGCGAGCATGTTGATCACCGCCGTGGCGTGTTTGCGCCTGAAGCGCCAGGTGTCGCGGGCGCATCTGGCGCCGCCTGGCCCGGCGCGCAAACGGCCTGACTGGCGGGCGTTGTTGGCGCACAAGAGCCTGTTGATTGCGATTGCTGCCGCCAGCTTCATTCAGCTGAGCCACACCTTGTACTTTTCCACGGCTTCCATCAGTTGGGGGGTGAAGGGCTTCTCTTCCTCGGCGATCGGCATGTTCTGGGCGGTGGCGGTGATTGCGGAAATCACCTGGTTCGCGCTGTCCAACAAAGTCCTGGCGTTTTGCGCGCCATTGTCCCTGGTGATGTTTTCCAGTGTCTGTGCGGCGCTGCGCTGGGCGTTGTTTTCCAACAGCGACGCGGTGTCGCTGATCCTGCTGGGGCAGTGCCTGCACGCGCTGAGTTTTGCTGCCTACCACGCGGCGATCATGCGCTTTATCCGTGACCAGGCACCGCAGGATATTCAGGTCTTTACTCAAGGAGTCTATTACTCCCTGGCGGTGGCCTTGCCCATGGGCCTGGCCACACCTTTCGCCGGCTACCTGTACGAGATCCAGCCGCAGTGGGCCTACTACGTGATGGCGCTGTTTGCCCTGGTCGCAACGGTGCTGGCGTTCATTGCTCATCAGAAAATGCGAAGTGCAACTCATGGCTCAACAAACGTTTACAGCCGTCTGCTTTGATATGGACGGCGTGCTCATTCAGTCGCGCGAGGTGATTGAACACGCCTGGACCACCGTGGCGCGCCAATACGGGCTCAGCGTCGATCAGGCGTTCATCGACGAACACATCCACGGTCGTCCCGGCGGTTACACCCTCAAGACCTTGTTCGCCGAGTTTGACGAAGCGCAGCAGGTGGCGATCAAGCGTGAAGTCGACGCCATCGAGCAGGTGACGAACTGTGCGCTGGTGCCGGGCGTCGCGACGTTGATCGCCCGACTCCGCGAGCACGCCGTACCCCTGTCGCTGGTCACCAGCAGTTGGCGGGCGCGGGTCGAGCACGTTCTGCAGCAACACGACCTGACGTCGGCGTTCGACAGCATTATCTGTCGCGACGACGTGCGCAGCGGCAAACCGGCGCCCGATCCCTATCGCCTGGCGGCGGCACAACTGGGCCGGCAAAGTGATGAATGCCTGGTCTTCGAAGACTCGGTCAGCGGTGTGCAGTCGGCGGTCAGCAGCGGCGCACTGTGCATCGGCATTGGCGACGACCCGACGCTGACCGCGCATGGCGCCGCAGGCCTGTATGCCGATTTCACCCGGCTTGCGCTCAGGCTGGACGGCAGGGGCGCGCACGGTTATGCCGATGGAGCGCTGTTCATCAACACGCACCCGACCCAAAGGTTTGCCCGCTCATGACATTGACGTTGCAGCACGCCAGCGTGCTCTGGAAATTCCTCGGTGCGGGGCGCCAACACAGCGCTTGTGAACTGATTGTGGTCTGCGGCTCCTACGACTTGCGGGTCTGCGATTACGCCTGCCAACTGTTGAAAGACGGTGTGGCACCGCACCTGTTGTTCACCGGCAACACCGGCAACTGGACCCGGCATTTGTGGGAACGCACCGAAGCCGATATTTTTGCCCAACGTGCCCTGGCGCAAGGGGTGACGGCGCAGCAGTTCACCCTGGAAACCCGCGCGACCAATTTTGCTGAAAACATCGCGTTCGCCCGAGCGATGTTTCCCGACGTGCGCCGCGCGACGTTTCTGACCAAGCCCAATTCGATCCGGCGCGTGGCGTTGACCTTGCCCGTGCAATGGCCGGGCCTGGAAGCCTGGGTCGATGCGCCGTCGTTGCGTTTTCCCGATGAGGTCAGCAACCTGATCGGGGTCTTGGGCCTGATCGACGAAATGGTCGGCGATGTACACCGCATCATGGTTTACCCTTCGCTGGGATTTCAGGTCGAGCAGGCCATCCCCGAAGAGGTTCAGGTAGCCTGGCGGTATTTGGTGGAGCAAGGCTTCGATCACCATTTGATCAAGGGCAGGAGTTGACGCTGACTCCCGCCGGGAGACAGACATGCTGTACGACACGCTGATCCGCAATGCCACCGTCATCGATGGCAACAATACGCCCGGTTACCGCGCCGATGTGGCGATTCTCGACGGGCGCATCGAACGCATCGGCGACTTGCACGATGCCCGCGCCACGGAAGAAATTGACGCCGCCGGCCGCGTGCTCGCCCCAGGCTTCATCGACGTGCACACCCACGACGACACCGTGGTCATCCGCCAGCCGCAGATGCTGCCCAAGCTCAGCCAGGGCGTGACCACGGTGATCGTCGGCAACTGTGGGATCAGCGCCTCGCCAGTCAGTTTGAAAGGCAATCCGCCGGACCCGATGAACCTGCTCGGCAGCGCAGCGGCGTTCGTCTATCCACGTTTCAGCGATTACCGCGCCGCCGTCGAAGCGGCGAACACTACGCTGAACGTCGCCGCACTGGTCGGCCACACCGCGCTGCGCAGCAATCACCTCGACGACCTGTTCCGCACCGCCACGCCAGATGAAATCACCGCGATGCGCGAGCAGCTGCGTGAAAGCCTTGAAGCCGGCGCGCTCGGTTTATCCACAGGCCTGGCCTACGCCAGCGCCTACAACGCCTCCACCGACGAAGTGAAGCAACTGACCGAAGAACTGACCGCGTTCGGCGCGGTGTACACCACCCACTTGCGCAGTGAGTTCGAACCGGTGCTGGAGGCGATGGACGAAGCGTTCAGCATTGGCCGCCACTCGCAATCGCCGGTGATCATTTCCCATCTCAAATGTGCCGGTGTCGGTAACTGGGGGCGTAGTCCGCAGTTGCTCGCAGCGCTTGAGGACGCAGCGAAAACCCAGCACGTCGGCTGCGATTGCTATCCCTACGCGGCGAGTTCTTCGACGCTGGATCTGAAGCAAGTCACCGATGCTCACCGCATCACCATCACCTGGTCGACACCGCACCCGCAAGTCAGCGGCCGCGACCTGATCGACATCGCCGCCGAATGGAACGTGCCACTGCTCGACGCCGCCAAACGCCTGCAACCGGCGGGCGCGGTGTACTACGGCATGGACGAAGCCGATGTACGAAAAATCCTCGCGCATCCGCTGTCGATGGTCGGGTCTGACGGACTGCCGGAAGACCCATTCCCGCATCCACGCCTGTGGGGCGCTTTCCCACGAGTGCTCGGCCATTTCAGTCGCGATCTCGGGTTGTTTCCGCTGCACACGGCGGTACACAAGATGACCGGCCTGTCGGCAGTGCGGTTTGGCTTGAAAGGGCGCGGCGAGATTCGTGAAGGCTATTGGGCGGATCTGGTGTTGTTTGATCCGGCGACGGTGCGCGATGTGGCGGATTTCCATGATCCGCAGCGGGCGGCGCAGGGGATTGATCGGGTGTGGGTCAATGGTGTGTTGAGTTATCGCGATGGGCAGGCGAATGGGCGTCGGGAAGGGCGGTTTCTGGCGCGGAACGGGGATTTGCGCAACAACTTTCGCTGACGTTTCGCGGAGTGCGTCACAGTGGTGGCACATTGCAATTAAAGAAAGCCACCGCCAAGCCGAATTGCTGACATCCAGCCCGTCTACACTTTTGGGCCAAACAAGTCAGGGAGCACCCCATGAGCTTCGGCAAAACCACCCCGATCCTGCGGATCTTCGATGAAGCCAAGGCGTTGGAATTTTACGTCGACTTCCTCGGCTTCAAGATCGACTGGCAGCACCGTTTCGAAGCGAACTTCCCGTTGTATCTGCAGGTGTCCCGTGGCGAGTGCGTGCTGCATCTGTCCGAACATCACGGCGATGCGACGCCGGGTTCGGCGCTGCGCATCGAGACCGATGAGCTGGAGGCGTTTCAGCAGCAACTGATGGCCAAGGATTACAGGTTCTCGCATCCACAGATTCAGGCGATGCCGTGGGGCAGTCAGGACATGACCATTGCTGATCCGTTTGGTAATCGTTTGGTGTTTACCAACGGGATCAGTGTTTGATTCGAGCCAGACCAAAAAGCCCGCTGCCAAACCGCTAAGGTCTGGCTGCGGGCTTTTTCGCTATTCGGTCGGCACCAATTGATCCAGTACGCGATTGACGGCGATTTCCGCCACCATCACCACCTGCGCGATGCCTTGCAGGGTCTTGCGGTGCGAGCCTTCCAGCAGCCCGGCGAAGTCGTTGAGCATCACGGTGGCCGAGCCAAGGGATTCGCAGGCATCGGCCAGCAACGGTTCGGTGCCGCTGGCCGGGTTGGCCATGTAGAGACGATTGGGCTGGTACGGGGTGGCCATGATCGCGGGCCTCGGTGGGCCGAGGTAGTGGTCGAGGGCGCGCTCGGCGGCTTCGTGGAATTTCCTTGATTCGGGGGATTCGTAGGGGGAGGCCGCGTCGGTGGGCGGCGGGTTGGGTGTAACTTTGAACATTTGCCAGATCCTCATTGAGGGCTGGCCGCCGTTTCCCTACTAAAAGAAATGGAGGCAGCCGTGCGCAGGTTAGTAGACCGGGGATCTGGGAAACCGGCGCGCCCGAGGGCGCCCTGCGCACAGCCACCATAACGTTCAGGCAAGACCTGACTGTCTGATGAGCGATACGCCCCAAAAACCTCGGGCTACTAAACCCGATCACTGGAAATCAGTGACGGACTCAAGTTACCGACGGCCTCCGGGGCGCACAAGCCGGCGGATTCTGGCTTAGCCGTAGGCAGCGGCGCAAGGATTTGTAGGCATTAGGGCGTAACACTGAGTGTCTTTAAACACTGGGGCTGCAGTGGGTTTATCGGGTCGCTGAAATTAAGGAATTGTCTGTCGGTTTTTGGTGTGACCACTGACGCCTTCGCGAGCAAGCTCGCTCCCACAGTGGATCTTCAGTGAATGCAGATTTTGTGTACGACACAAATCCCCTGTGGGAGCGAGCTTGCTCGCGAAGAGGCCAGTCCCTTCACCCCCGATGCATCTGCCGAAACTCCCCCGGTGGCATCCCGCGCCGGCTCTTGAACGTGCGATGAAACGACCGCGGCTCGGTAAACCCCAGATACTGCGCAATGTCCTGGATCGGCAACGTGCTGTTGAGCAAATAATGCTCGGCCAGCTCCTGACGCAAGTCATCGAGAATCTGCTGATACGACGTCCCCGCCTGATGCAACTGGCGCTGCAACGTGCGCACCGACACCGCGAGCTGCTCGGCCACCTGTTCCTTGCGCGGCAAACCTTCCTTGAGCAACTGGCGCAGGATGCTTTTGACCCGCTGCTCCAGCGACGCATCCTCCAGCGTCGCCATCAAGCCCATCGCGTGTTCTTCCAGGGTACGCAGCAATTGCGCGTCGGCCTGGCGCAGCGGTAACTGCAGATACGCCAGCGGCACGATCAGCGCCGAATACGCCTGCTCGAACAGCACCGGGCAATCGAAAAACGCTTCGTACTGCGCCTGCGTAGCGTCTGTCGGGCACGGATGTTCCAGCCACACGGCGGCGGGTGACATCTGCGTGTCGGCGATCCAGCGTGCATATTGCAGCCATGAGCCGAGAACGTTTTCCACCAGATGCCGGCGAATCCGCGGACGCTCGTAGCGGCAAGTCCAGATCAGGTGAACATGACCGTCCTGCACTTCGGCGCGGCTGACGCCCATGTCGCCCACCAGTTTTTCGAACGGCATGATCCGGCTCATGGCATCGCCCAGGGTCGCGCAGTTCATGGTGATGTAACCGAGCACGCTCCAGGAATTTGGCAGGACGAAATTGGCCGCGTTGAGACCAAACAGCGGATCGCCCGAGTGCTCACAGAAATAATCGAGCAGACGCTCATGAGTTTCGCCCGGCAGGCGCAGGCTGTTGTCGCTCAGTTGCTGCGCCTGCAATCCGGCTGCCGCCAACGCCGGCTCGATGGCCATGCCCAGTTGCTCGGCATGGCGCACGTATTTGAGCAGCGGCGGAACCGAGGTGAAGCCGAGCGATTGCATGATCCGAATCCCTTGATCAAGGCCTGCGTGAGCGAATGAATGGCTGAAAGGTAATTTGAAACCCCGACTAAAGTAAATGCCTGGCACTTGCGCGACGTTTGACTCAATTGGCTACTCGAACTGGCCGGATGCGACCGTGACACTTTGCGGCCGCTGACTAGTATGGAGGCCTGCCACATCACTGATCAGACTGCATAAGAAGGACACACGCATGCGACGCTGGAACGGCTGGGGGGATGCAAGCACGGTGGTCGAACTGCCGGCCCAGGGCGCGAGTTTTCTTCATGAACGACTGGGGGCCGGGCACGTGTTGCCCGATGCCACGCTCGAGTCGGCACTGGCGCGGGTGCCGCTCTCGCGGCTGGCGGCGCACACCTTGTACAGCGTCGACACCCACGACCGTCTGCTGCACGCCCGGGGCCAGAGTCTGCCGGACTGGCTGGCGCTGCGCGAAGGTGTGCTGGGCAATTATCCGGACGCGGTGGCGTTTCCCGAAACCGCCGGGCAGATCCGCCAATTGCTGGCGCTCGCCCATGAGCAGGACCTGTGCCTGATTCCCTACGGCGGCGGCACCTCGGTGGCTGGGCATATCAATCCGCCGGATTCGGTGCGGCCGGTGGTGACGGTGTCGCTGGCGCGGATGAATCGCCTGATCGATCTCGACGAGGCCAGCCAAATGGCAACGTTCGGCCCCGGCGCCAGTGGCCCGCAGGTGGAAAGTCAGCTGCGCGCTCGCGGCTACACGCTGGGGCATTTCCCGCAGTCGTGGGAGCTGTCGACGCTGGGCGGTTGGGTCGCCAGTCGCTCCAGCGGTCAGCAGTCGTTGCGCTACGGGCGTATCGAGCAGTTGTTCGCTGGCGGCACCCTGGAAACTTTCGCCGGGCCATTGGAAATCCCGACCTTTCCAGCCTCGGCGGCGGGGCCTGATCTGCGCGAAGTCGTGCTCGGTTGCGAAGGCCGTTTCGGGATCATTTCCGAGGTCAAGGTGCGGGTCAGTCCGCTGCCGGCCGATGAACGTTTTTACGGGGTGTTCCTGCCCAGTTGGAGCAAGGCGCTGCAAGCGATCCGCCAATTGGCCCAGGCGCGAGTGCCGCTGTCGATGCTGCGCCTGTCGAACGCGGTGGAGACCGAAACCCAACTGGCGCTGGCCGGGCATCCGCAGCAGATCGCCTGGCTGGAGAAGTATCTGAACCTGCGCGGCGCGGGCGAGGGCAAGTGCCTGCTGACCTTCGGCGTGACCGGCAATCGTCGGCAGAATGCGTTGTCGCTGAGCCAGGCGCGGCAGCATCTGAAAGCTTTCGGCGGCGTGTTCACCGGCACCTTGCTCGGCAAGAAATGGGCGCAGAACCGCTTCCGTTTCCCTTACCTGCGCGAGAACCTGTGGAACGCCGGTTACGTGGTCGACACCCTGGAAACCGCCACCGACTGGAGCAACGTCGACAATCTGCTCAACCTGATCGAAAACAGCCTGCGCGATGCCTTGGCAGCGCAGGGCGAGCGGGTGCATGTGTTCACCCATCTGTCCCACGTTTACGGCGAAGGCTCGAGCATCTACACCACTTACGTGTTTCGCCCGGCGGCGGATTATCCGGCGACGCTGGCGCGATGGCAGGCACTCAAGCACGCGGCCAGCCAGACCATCGTCGACAACCACGGCACCATCAGCCACCAGCATGGGGTCGGCAAGGATCACGCGCCGTACCTGCCGCGCGAAAAAGGCGCGCTGGCGATGGACACTTTGCAGGCGCTGAGCAAGCACTTCGATCCGGCCGGGCGCCTCAACCCCGGCACGCTGATGCAGGAGTGACGATCATGCACCCGGACTGGAACGCCGCGTGGCGCCAGCAAACCTTGCCGACATTGGCCGACGCAAGCTGGGACCTGATCGTGATTGGCGGCGGCATCAGCGGTGCTGGAATTCTGCGCGAAGCGGCGCGGCGTGGCTGGCGCTGCCTGCTGCTGGAGCAACGGGATTTCGCCTGGGGCACCTCCAGCCGATCGTCGAAAATGGTCCACGGCGGTTTGCGTTACATCGCCAAGGGCCAGTGGCGCCTGACCCGCGATTCGGTGCGCGAGCGCCAGCGTCTGCTCGACGAAGCGCCGGGGCTGGTGGAACCGATGAGTTTCATGATGCCGCACTACCGTGGCGGCTTTCCCGGGCCGCGTGTACTCGGTGGCTTGTTGTCGGTGTACGACGCGTTGGCGGGACGCCGCAGCCATCGTTTTCATGACGCGCAGCAACTGCGTTTTCTCGCGCCGGGGGTGAAGGAAACCCGGCTGCTGGGTGGCACCTGTTTCGTTGATGCGCTGACCGATGACGCGCGGCTGGTGATGCGCGTGTTACACGAAGCGCGGGCCGATGGCGCGGCGGTGCTCAACGGGGTGCGCGTCGAACATCTGCTTCGCGAAAACGGTCGGGTGTGTGGGGTGCAGATCGAGGACTGTGAAGCGGGTGGATCGCTGCCATTGCGTTGCGGCGTACTGGCGGTGGCGACCGGGGCGTGGGCGGAGCGCCTGCGTTTGCCCGAGGCACCACGACAACTGCGGCCTTTGCGCGGCAGCCATCTGCTGTTGCCGGGCTGGCGTTTGCCGGTGGCGCAGGCGTTCACTTTTCTGCATGAGCGCGATCGTCGGCCAGTGTTCGTTTTTCCCTGGGAGGGGGCGACGGTGGTTGGCACTACGGATCTCGATCATCGCGAGAATCTGGATCAGAGCGCGAGCATCAGCGCCGACGAACTCGACTATCTGCTGGCGGCTTGCACGCAACAGTTTCCAGGTGCCGAAGTGACGGCCAGCGATGTGCTGTCGACCTGGTCCGGCGTACGACCGGTGGTGGGCAGCGCGGCGGGTGAACAGCAAGGTAAACCGTCGAATGAAACCCGTGAGCATGTGCTGTGGCAGGAACCCGGTTGCGTCACGTTGGCCGGCGGCAAGCTGACGACGTTTCGCCCGCAAGCCATCGAAGTGCTCAAGGCCTGTGCCGACATGCTTGACCGCGATTTAGAAGATGACGGTGCGCCGGTGTTCGCAGCCGTGCCGCCGCTGACTATTCCCGGACTCAGCCCGCAACAGTGGCGACGGCTGGCCGGCAGGCACGGCCGCGATCTGCCGCGACTGGCGAAGTTGATCGCCGAGTTGGGTCACGAAACGGTCGGCAACACCGACACCTTGTGGGCAGAACTGGCCTTCGCCTGCGAGGCGGAAATGGTGCTGCACCTCGATGATCTGTTGCTGCGCCGCACCCGTCTGGGCTTGTTGCTGGTGCGCGGTGGCGAAGAACATTTTGCCGCCATCTGCCAACTCTGCCAGCCCCGCCTGGGCTGGGACGATGCACACTGGCAGCAAGAGCTGCAGCGTTACCGGGCGTTGTGGCAACGCCATCACGGTCTGCCGGATGCCACGCCTTGAGGCCCCTTGAAGAGAGCGCCATGGATAACCACCCGAACAAGCGCTACCTGCTGGCGATCGACAACGGCACCCAGAGCGTGCGCGCATTGCTCTTCGATTTGCAGGGCAATCTGCTGGGTAAAGGCAAGGTCGAGTTGCAGGCGTACTACTCGACGCAACCGGGCTGGGCCGAGCAGGACCCGGACTATTACTGGGCGAAACTCGGCGAGGCCTGCCAGCAAGTGTGGGCGCAAACCGGGATTGATCGCTCGCAGATTGCCGGGGTGTCGCTGACCACCCAGCGCGGCACGGTGATCAACGTCGATGCTCAGGGCAAGCCGCTGCGCCCGGCCATTCTGTGGCTCGATCAGCGCCAGAGCGAAGTCGAGGGCGGGATCAAAGGGCCGTGGGGCTGGCTGTTCAAACTGGTCGGCGCGCAGGCCACGGTGGATTATTTTCGCGCGCAGGCCGAGGCCAACTGGATCGCCAGACACCAGCCTGAAGTCTGGGCGGCGACCGACAAGTTTCTGCTGCTCTCGGGGTTTCTCACTCATCGTCTGTGCGGATGCTTTGTCGACTCGGTGGGTTGCTGCGTCGGCTATTTGCCGTTCGACTTCAAACGCCTGAAATGGGCCGCGCCGAGTGACTGGAAATGGCAGGCGCTGGAGGTGCGTCCAGAGCAGTTGCCGACCTTGCACAAACCCGGCGAAACCCTTGGGTACATCAGTGCCGAAGCCAGCCGTCATACCGGGATTCCCGAAGGCTTGCCGCTGATTGCCGCGGGCGCTGACAAGGCCTGCGAAGTGCTCGGTTCCGGCGTGGTCGATGCGAGCACCGTGTGCCTGTCCTATGGCACCACCGCGACGATCACCAGTACCCGTTCGCGCTATCTGGAAATCGTCCCGCTGATCCCGCCGTACCCCTCGGCGGTGCCGGATCAGTACAACTGCGAGGTGATGATTTATCGCGGTTACTGGATGGTCAACTGGTTCAAGAACGAGTTCGGCCTGCGCGAAATGCAGCAGGCCAAGGAGCAGGGCATCGAGCCCGAGCAACTGTTCGATGCGCTGGTCAACGCGGTGCCGCCGGGGTCGATGGGGCTGATGCTGCAGCCGTACTGGTCGCCGGGGATTCGTGAGCCGGGCGTCGAAGCCAAGGGCGCGATGATCGGCTTCGGCGACGTGCACACCCGCGCGCACATTTACCGGGCGATTCTGGAAGGGCTGGCGTATGCCTTGCGCCAGGGGCTTGAGAACATCGAGAGGCGCTCGAAGGTGTCGATCACGCGCCTGCGAGTAGCCGGTGGCGGTTCGCAGAGTGATGCGGCGATGCAGCTCACGGCGAACATTTTCGGCCTGCCGGCGGAGCGTCCGCATGTGTACGAAGCGTCGGGGCTGGGCGCGGCGATCTGCTGTGCGGTGGGGTTGGGCTTGTATGCGGATTTCCCCACGGCGATCGCCGCGATGACGCGCGTGGGCACGGTGTTCACCCCGCAACCCGAGGCGCAGCAGATCTATGAGCGTTTGTACAAAGAGGTGTACTTGCGCATGTATCGCCAGCTCAAACCGTTGTACCAGAGCATCCGCAAAATCACCGGTTACCCCGCTTAACTGACCACCACCGTCCCCTGTGGGAGCGAGCTTGCTCGCGAATGCGGAGTGTCAGTCACTATTGTCTTGTCGGACCCACCGCTTTCGCGAGCAAGCTCGCTCCCACATGGTTATGCGGTGGAATCGGATCCTCTTATATGGCGCTATCGGAGACTTTTTCTGGTGAGATCGGACAGTGTCAGCGCCGGGGGCGGTTGTTAGGCTCAATCCCCACAGCACCTCCAATAAGAATTAAAAGCAATGAAGCTGACCTTTCTCCTGTTGCTGCTTTGTGCAACGGCCCCGACGGCGTGGGGCTGGTCGAACCACACGGTGGGCAGCTATCTGGCGTTGCAGGAACTGCCGGCGCTGCGCGATGCGCCGCCGGTCGAGGTCGAGCCGCTGGAGCGTTTTCTCGCCGAGCAGTATCCGGCGGTGGTCGCGCTGCTGGAACAACAGGAAAGCTTCGCCCGTGAACACTTCACCCAGTACCCGCCGCGCTCCGACAACCTGAAGTTGCCCGCCGTACCGAGCGACAATCTGCGCCACGATTTTCTCACCGCGCTGCGGCTCAATCCGCGCATTCATCTGGCGATGGTCATTCAGCCGCTGCCGGGAAAAGACCTGCCCGAACGCGAACATCTCAGCGCCGATCAGGTGATGGTCGAGCAGACGTTGTCACCGTGGAATCGTCAACGTTTCATTCGCGTGGCCGACGGCGAGAAAGTTGCGCCCCTGGCGGTACTGGCGAGCGCCGCCGACGAGCCGGATTACGGTCACGACATCAACCTGTTCAGCGATAACCCCGGCCAGGTCGGCGCGCTGTATGGCTTCGGCCCGCAGCCGTTTGGCGATGCGCGTTTTCAGTACAGCTCGCAGGCACCGTTCCACATGGGCTTCTTCCATGAGAGTCCGGTGGTGTATGCCGCTGCCGGATTTCTCCAGCGCAGTTGGCCGGACTGGCGCGCCTATCAGTACCTGGGGCTGGCGCGTTTGGCGTTCGCCACTGGCCATCCTTACTGGGGCTATCGCTTTCTCGGTTGGGGCGTGCACTACGTGCAGGACCTGACCCAGCCGTATCACGCCAAGCCATTGCCCGGGGTCGAGCTGCCGAGTCTGTTGTTGCTGGAAGGCAAGGCGCTGGCCGGTTTTGCCGAGGACAAACAGGCGTCCATCGAACGCGTCGCCACCCGCCATATGGAAATCGAAAAGTATCAATCGACCTGGTTGCGCCGCGTGCTACGTGTCGGTCAGGCGCATCCGATGCTCGCGGCCTACGCCGATGTGGCCGAGGACAAACAGTATCCGCCGTACTTGGTGGACTACCTGCGCGAAGTGGTCAGCGCCGAGTCGGTCGAGGACTCGGCGGCGTTCGATGAAACCATCGGTCAATGGCTGGAGGCGGCCCCGGTGACCAGTGATTTCAGCAGCGGCAATCAACTGCAGCGCGAGACGTTCGAGCATCCGGCACTCAATCAGCAGCTGTTCAAACTGCTCGGGCATTTCGGCGCGCACAGCCGGATTTATGTCCGCGCGGGACTGGCACCGTAGCCATTGCGGCCACGCAAAAAACAATAAGAACAAGGAAGGAGGAACCCATGATCAACACTCGATTGCGCCTCACCAGCGTGGCACTTCCCGGTGTCGGCCTGGCAGGGCTGCTGCAACTCTGCGCGGTGGATGCGCTGCAGGCGGCCGAGTTCAGCGTGCTGGACAATCAAGTCACCGGCTCCATCGACACGACCCTGTCCTATGGCCGTTTGTGGCGGGTGCAAGGCCGCGACAAGAATAACGATGACGTCAACACCAACGACGGCAATCGCAACTTCGACACCGGACTGGTTTCCGAGGTGTACAAGATCACTTCCGAGCTGGAAGCCAACTACCAGAACTACGGGATGTTCCTGCGCGGCACGGCGTTCTACGACACCCAGTTGATGGACAAGCGCAACGATTACTACCGTAACAACAACCCCTCGCAGCCGAGCCAGAGTTACCCGCAGGACGACCGCTTCACCAGTCAGACCCGCGACATCGCTGGCAGCCGGATCGAGATGCTCGACGCCTATGTCTACGGCAATTGGGACGTGGCGCAGATGCCAGTCACCGCGCGGATCGGGCGTCAGGTGTTCAACTGGGGCGAGGGGATTTTCTATCGCGGCGGCGTCAACACCACCAACCCGGTGGACGCCGCCAAGTACCGCTTGCCGGGCGCCGAGGTCAAGGAAGTGCTGATGCCGGTGGAGGCGGTGAGCTTCAACATCGGTCTCAGCGATTCGCTGACCCTGGAGAGCTTCTACCAGACCAACTGGAAGGAAACCCGCATCGATCCGGTCGGCACGTTCTACTCGCAGACCGACCTGTTCGCCGATGGCGGCAACACCGGCTACAACAACTTCAGCGGCACCGCGCTCGACACGCCGGTGCCGGGCTTCGGCAACGTCATCGGCCTGTACAGCGCACTGGGCAACAACCCGTTGCTCGGCCCGGCGCTGAAAAGCACCGGCCTGTACGCCAACGGTGTGACCCCGGCCTACGGCAATACGCTGAAAGTGGCGTCGATCGGCAAGGACTACAACGCGCGCAACGACGGGCAGTTCGGCTTCGCCTTCCGCTACATCGCCGAAGAGCTCAACAGCACCGAGTTCGGCCTGTACCTGGTCAACTACCACGCCAAGGAACCGACCATCGCCGCTGACCTCGGTGGCTACAAGGGCATCGACATGAATGCCCTGACCAACATGCTCGCCGGTGTCGCCGGCAGTCAGGCCGGGGCGCTGGCCAACGGTCTGGCGACGGCGGATGTGATGGGCAACATTCAGGCGCATCGGCGTTATGCCGAAGACATCCGCATGTACGGGTTCAGCTTCAACACCACTTTGGGTCAGGCCTCGGTGTTCGGCGAGATTGCCTATCGACCGAACCTGCCGATCGGTATCGCCGCGACCAACGATCTGATCGGCGACCTGGCCAACGGTGCCGCTGTGGCGGTGACCGGCAAGCCCGTCAACGTCGGCGGGCAGATGGTCACCCTCGACAGCGAGATCAACAACGCCGAGCGCGTCGAGGCGTTCAACACCTCGCTGGGCAGCATCTACAACTTCGGCCCGACGCTGTCGTTCGACTCGATGTTCGGCATCTTCGAACTGGCCTCCGAACACCTGCGCGGCAGCAGTCTGCAATACACCGCCTACGACGGCAGCACGCGCTATTACGCCGGTACCGGCAACACCTCTTATGTGTCCGGCGGTGATCGTGACGATCAGGTCAACCGCAACTCCTACAGCTACACGGTGATGTTCAACGGCACCTGGAACGACGTGTACGCCGGGGTCAACGTCTCGCCGTACGTCGTCTACAAGGACGACTTCAAGGGCAACAGCTATCAGGCCGGCAACACCATCGACGGGCGCAAGGCCTACACCCTGGGGATCAAGGCCAACTACCAGAACAAGCTCGAAGCCGAGGTGCAATACACCAACTTCTGGGGCGGCGGGCAGAACAACGGGATTCGCGACCGCGACAACGTCGGGTTCAATCTCAAGTATTTCTTGTGAGTACCAAACACAATTTTTGCGGCAGCTCATCCCCTGTGGGAGCGAGCTTGCTCGCGAAGAGGCCGGCATATTCAACACAGATGTCGCCTGACAAACCGCTTTCGCGAGCAAGCTCGCTCCCACAGGTTTTTGTACTTCGGAGAAGATCATGTTCCACACTTCAAGACTGACCAAGATCTCGCTGGCACTCGTTCTCGGCCTTGTCACCGGCAGCACGCTGGCCGCCATCTCGCCTCAGCAAGACGAACAACTGAAAACCACCCTCACACCCATGGGCGCCGAGCGCGCCGGTAACGCCGCCGGCACCATCCCGGCCTGGACCGGCGGCATCACCCAGGCGCCAGCCGGCTATAAACCGGGCCAGCACCACCCGGACCCGTATGCGGCGGACAAACCGCTGTTCACCATCACCAAGGCCAATCTGGATCAGTACAAAGCCCACCTCAGCCCCGGTCAGATCGCGCTGTTCAACAGCTACCCCGACACGTTCCAGATGCCGGTCTATCCGTCGCGTCGTTCCGGTTCGGCGCCTCAGTGGCTGTATGACAACACCCTGAAGAACGCGACGTCGGCCAAGCTGCTGGAGGGCGGCAGCGGGTTCGCCGATGCCTACGGCGGCGTGCCATTTCCGGTGCCCAAGGACGGCATCGAAGTGCTGTGGAACCACATCACCCGTTATCGCGGGATCTACGTGGTGCGCCGCGCATCCGAAGCGCCGGTGCAGCGCAACGGCAGCTTTGCGCTGGTGACTTCGCAGCAAGAAGCGCTGTTCAACTTCTACCGCCCGGGCGGGCAGTACGCCGATCTGAAAAACATCCTGTTCTATTACCTCGCCTTCGTGAAAAGCCCGGCGCGACTGGCCGGTGGCGCAGCGCTGGTGCACGAGATGCTCGATCAGCTCAAGGACCCGCGCCAGGCCTGGGTCTACGACGCCGGGCAACGCCGTGTGCGCCGCGCGCCGAACCTGGCGTATGACACACCGATCGCCTCGTCCGATGGCCTGCGCACCGCCGACGACACCGACCTGTTCAACGGCGCGCCGGACCGCTACGACTGGAAGCTCAAGGGCAAGCAGGAAATCTACATTCCCTACAACAACTACAAGGTCGGCAGTCCCGACGTGAAGTACGCGCAACTGCTGACCCCGGGCCACCTCAACCCGCAATTCACCCGCTATGAGCTGCACCGCGTGTGGGTGGTCGAAGGCAACCTCAAACCGGGTGCGCGGCATGTCTATTCCAAGCGTGTGCTGTTCCTCGACGAGGACAGCTGGGGCGCGGCGCTGGTCGATCAATACGATGGGCGAGGTGAGTTGTGGCGGGTGTCGATGGCTTACCTGAAAAACTTCTACGACCTGCCGACCACCTGGAGCGCGCTGGACGTTTTCCACGACCTGCAGGCCCGGCGTTACTACGTGCAGAACCTCGACAACGAAGAAGCCTCCACCGTCGACTTCTCGCAACCGGTGCCGGAAGACGCGTATTTCATGCCATCGGCATTACGCCAGCGCGGGACACGATAGAGGCGTATCACAACCCCTGTAGGAGCTGCCGAAGGCTGCGATCTTTTGACTTTGATTTTAAAAAACAGGATCAAAAGATCGCAGCCTGCGGCAGCTCCTACACGAAGGCGGGTTGTCTGGGACATCAGGGTGGTCGGGCTGACGCGATCGTGAGCAGGCTCACTCCTACAGGGGATTGGCGTTGTTCACATGATTCTGTGTTCAACGCATTACCTGTGGGAGCGGGCTTGCCCGCGATTGGATTTACGCTTTGGCTGCTGACTGAAGGTCAGACGCGGATATGGCTGACCATCTGCTGCAATGAGAATGGCCGTTCGGAAGATTGCCCGGTGTGAGCCAGAACCGATGTGTTAGTCTGCAATCAATGATTTCATTGATTGCAGGAGGCGTCATGGCCAGCATCACCATTCGAAACCTTGACGAGAAGCTCAAGGAACAGTTGCGTATCACCGCTGCACACAACGGACACTCCATGGAAGAAGAGGCGCGCCTGATTCTCGGTCGAGCCTTGGCCACAGTTGATCGTGCCGGCGGACTTGGAAGCCGGATACGCAACAGGTTCAGTGCAAACGGCGGAGTTGAACTGGATTTGCCAGAGCGCGCAGAGAAAGCCACCGGGGTGGATTTTTCTGAATGATAGTGCTCGATACCAACGTGCTTTCAGAGTTCATGCGTATCGAACCTGAAGCCAGAGTGCTGGCTTGGGTTGATGCGCAGCCCGCCATGGATCTGGCCATCAGTGCGATAACGGTGGCTGAGATACTCCACGGCATCGCCCGACTTCCCTCAGGCAAGCGCAAACAGAATCTTCAAGCCCATGCGATGGCAATGTTCGAAGAGGATTTCGCCGGACGCATTTTGCCGTTCGATGCGCATGCGGCTGTCGAGTACGCGTCACTCGTCGCAGATTGCGAGGCAAAGGGAAGGGCGGTGTCGATGGCTGATGCTCAGATAGCCGCAATCTGTCGGGCTCATGGTGCGGCAATCGCCACGCGTAACGTGAAGGACTTTCAGTTCTCGGGAGTGGAAGTGATTAATCCGTGGGAAGCGTGAGCGTTGAGGCAGTGAGTATGGGCTGACTGGACTGACGCAATCGCGGGCAAGCCCGCTCCCACAGGTTTTTCGGTCGTTCACATATTTTGTGTTCGACTCGTTTCCTGTGGGAGCGGGCTTGCCCGCGATTGGATTTACCCTTTGGCGCTGACTGAAGATCAGACGCGGAAGTGGCTGACCATCTGCTGCAACTGACCACCCAGGCGTGCCAGTTCAACGCTGGACGCTGCGGTTTCATCACTGGCAGCGGCGGTTTGTTCCGACACGTCGCGCACGTTGATGATGCTGCGGCTGATCTCTTCGGCCACGGCGCTTTGCTGCTCGGCAGCGGCGGCGATCTGCTGGTTCATCGACTGGATGTTCGACACCGTGCGGGTGATGTTTTCCAGGGAGTCGCCAGCCTTGCGGGTCAGGGCCACGCTGCTGTCGGTCAGGGCGCGGCTGTTGTTCATCACGGCAGCCACTTGCTGGGTGCCGTTCTGCAGACCGGCGACCAGGCCTTCGATTTCTTCGGTGGATTTCTGCGTGCGCTGGGCCAGACCACGGACTTCGTCGGCGACCACGGCAAACCCACGACCGGCTTCACCGGCACGCGCCGCCTCAATCGCGGCGTTGAGTGCCAGCAGGTTGGTCTGTTCGGCCACGGCTTTGATCACGTCCATGACGCTGCCGATCTTGTCGCTTTCCTGTTGCAGCACGCTCATGGCTTCGGTGGAGCGCACCACTTCGCTGGCCAGACGCTCGATCTGCGCGATGGCTTCGTTGACCACCTTGTCGCCTTCACGGGCTTCGCCATCAGCGGCAGCAGCGGCTTGCGAGGCTTCTTCGGCGTTGCGCGCGACTTCCTGCACGGTGGCGGTCATCTCGTGCATGGCGGTGGCCACCTGATCAGTCTCGACCTTCTGGCTGTTCACGCCGGCGCTGGTTTGTTCGGTCACGGCGGAGAGTTCTTCGGCGGCGCTGGCGATCTGGGTGACGCCGTCGCGGATACCGCTGATCAGGTCGCGCAGGGTCACGCCCATGCGCGCGATGCCTTGTTGCAGCACGCCGAGTTCGTCGCGGCGGGTAACGGTGACGTTCTGGGTCAGGTCGCCGCTGGCAATGCGCTCGACCACGGCCAGAGTGTCTTGCAGCGGACGGGTGATTTGGCGGGTGATGATCACCGCAGCAATCACACCGACCAGCAGTGCCAGCAGGGTGCTGATCAGCTGGAAAGTACGGGCCTGGGCGCTTTCGATGTCGCGGCGGTCGAGTTGAATCTGGTACAGCTGCTCGCTGGTGTTGACGATCGCGGTGCCCTGATCGGTCATCTCTTTACGCGCCTGCACCGCTTCACTGTTGGCGTTCTTGTACGCCTGCAACGCGCTGCGGTAGTTGGTCAGGGCGGTTTCCAGCTGACGAAGCGTGTCTTGCTGAGTCGCCGAGAAGTGCGTGTTCAACTGCTTGAGGCTGTCGATGGCCACGTTCAGCTGGCCGACGGCTTTCTGCTCGGTTTCGTTATTGGTGGTGGCGGTGTAGCCGCGCACTTCATAGCGCGCGAGGATGAACGCTTCCTTGGCTTCGGTGATCGCCTGGAACTGTTCGAAGCGCTGCTCGCTCAGGTCCATCTGACGGACACGGTTGCTGATCGACTCGATCAGGTTGTACGCAGTATCGGCGTTGACGCTCATGACGTCGCGTGCGCTGTTGCCGGTGCGGTAGGCATTGCGCATCTTGTTCAGCGAAGTCTGGTATTCAGCGATTGTTGCCGCCTGCTCTTTCAGCAGTTTGACGTTTTCCGGGCTCTTGAACTTGTTGATCAGCGCCTGTTGTTGCGCGGCGAAGCTTTCGAGAGTGGTCTGTACATTCTGCGCGGCGGTTTCGTCGCCGTTTGTCAGCATGTATTGCAGGCGCACCACGCGCAGCTTGGTCAGACCGGCATTGAGCTGGGTGATGTCGCTCATCCAGTTGCTGCGGTCAATCAGGCCGCCGAGGCTGGTCCAGCCCGTCAGGGCCAGCACGCAGGTCAGGGCCAGGACCAGGCCGAAGCCCAGGCCCAATTTCATGTTCACGCTGATGTTGCCGAACCAGCTATTCATCACAATTCCTCCAGGAACGTTGTGCTTCTTGATCGTCGGTCAGGCTGGAAGATTGTTGTTTTTTGAGCCAGCAAGGGTGTTAGCAGGTCTGTATCGGCCGCAAACACGAGAGCTGAAAGGATTTTGTCCTACGGAATTTGTAACAAGGGCGCTTCAAGACTTTTTTCACATGCGTTTCACCCGCTACTTACGCCCGCTTCCTTACCCTCGCCGCATCGAATTGACTGTGATGGATGCCGACGAGGCGGCCCGATGTGGAATTGAGACTGAGTCTGTTCGGCGTCAAACGCTCGATCTCCCTGAGCGGATTGGCCCGCTATCGCAATACCTGGGCCGTGCTTGGCGTATCGCTGCTGGTGATCCCGTTGACCCTGTGGCTGCTCGCCCCGGTGGCGGTGCCGGACCTGGCCCATGGCAATGTGTCCGGTGCCAAGGCGCTGGCGGCCGGGTGGGCCAAGGGCGAGATGATTGTGCTGGTGCGTCACGTCGAGCGCTGCGATCACTCGCCGGCGCCGTGCCTGAGTGGCGACGACGGCATCACCGACCGCTCGCGCAGTGTTGCGGTCGGTGTCGGTGCACAGTTTGAGCATCTGGGCCTGAATAACGCCGACATCTACAACAGCCCGATGCTGCGCACGGTGCAGACCGCCGGTTACATGTTCAACCGCGCGGCCAGCGGCGAAGACTGGCTAATCAGCTGCAAGGGCCACATCCTGCAGGAAGCGCTGGCGCACAAGCTTGCGGGGCGCAACCTGATCCTGGTGACCCACAGCGAATGCATGGCGGAGCTGGAAAAGGACTTGAATACACCGGTTTCTGACCCTGGCTACGGTTCCTCACTGTTTGTGTCTGCCGCAAACAAAGCGGACCCGCGGGTGCTTGGCTTCATCGAAGCCTCCGACTGGCACTCGGTGAGCACCCGATGAACTGACGTTTGCCAAGCGTCAGCGCAAACAAAACCCGCCAGTGACGGCGGGTTTTTTATTGTCTGGTGCGAAGGACGTCAGTAGCCGACGAAGTAATACGCCTGACGCCCGACCATCATGGTCTTGAGCACTTTGAGTGGTGCGGCGGGTTCGCTGTCTGCCGAGATCACCGCGACGTTCGAGGGGGAAGCGCTGAGGAAGTCGTGCAGTTGCACGTCAGTATCCAGCCCCTTGAGCACGCTTTGGGTGTAGAACACGCTGGCGCCGCCGACCCGTTCATTGGCCTGGAACAGTGCGACCTGCTGACCGTTGGCCTGCAAGCTCTGAATGTGTTCGGTCAAAGGCAGGAACGACAACTCCTTGTCGGCGTTGGGCAGTGCCCACTGCGCGGCGCCGAGGTAGCTGGCGATCACCACCGTGAGCAATCCTGCGGCAATCGCCTGACGATGGCGGGCGACTTTTCCGATGAAGCGGTCTGCGTTTTCACGCGCCTGCAAGCGATCGAACAACACCCGTGCGTACTCAGCGGCGATCACCGCCGCCGCCGGGGTCATCGACATCAGGTAGACCGTGCGCTTGCTTGAGGCCAGGGTCAGCATGATGAACTGCGCGACGATCCACAGGCTGAAAAACAGCAGGTAACGGTTGGCCTTCAGTTCTTTGCGGAAATGCCACAGCCCCAGGTACACCAGAATGTTCCACGGCAGGAACGCTTCCGGCAGTTTGGCCAGATAGTAATAGAACGGCTCGTAATGCCCGGCCTCGACGAACGAGCCGCTGAAGCGGCCGACGCTGTTGGTCAGCAGCACTTCAGCGACCGCGTGCGAGCCACCGCGCTGATAGAGCACGGCGAGCCAGATCAGCAATGGAATCAGACCCACCACCGTGAGCAAACCGGGACGCAACCACGTGCCGAGCTTCAGGCGTTTGTCGATCAGGTTATCGGCCAGCAGGTAGGCGAAAATCACCACCCCCGGCATCGCCAGTCCGAGTACGCCCTTGCTCAACGTGGCGATAGCGATCCCGACGATAAACAGCAGCGAGTTAGTCGCGTTCGGTGCGCGTTGCGCCTGAAAGAACGCCAGCAACGCGGTGGTCACGCCGAGCGCCAGCAGCGCATCCTCGCCGACCCCGCGCACGTTGCTCCAGTAGCTCGCCATGGTCGCCAGCAGAATCCCCGCCGTCCACGCCAGCGCTTTCGGCCGACCGAAACGACGCAGCATGCCGTACAGCACCATCACACTGAGCAACCCGGCCACCGCCGACGCCAGCCGCACCGCCCACGGCGAAACCCCGAACACGCGCATGGCGCCGGCGTCCAGCCACAGGCTCAGCGGTGGTTTTTCCAGAAACGGTTCGCCGAACAGGCGCGGCGTCACCCAGTCGTCGTCCAGATGCATCTCCATGGCGATCCCGGCGACCCGGGCCTCGGTGGAGCCTTGCAACTGGTGGTTACCCAAAGCGAAAAAAAACAGCAGGGCGGCGAGTAGAAACAGCGAAGTGGCGGCACGCGGCATGGATTTCAGGCAACCGGAAAGGGCAGGAGCCTTGAGCATACTTCGCCAATGCTTAACAAATTGTGAAACTCACGCCAGTTGACGCGACCAACGCTTTTCCGGCGTTTCAAACAGCGGATTGACCAGCGCCGTCAGCACATGGTCCTGCCAGCGCCCGGCGATGTTGAGGTAGGCCTTGGCGTAGCCCTCGCGCTCGAAACCCAGACGCTCCAACAACCGCGCGCTGCGCTCGTTGCCGGGCATGTAGTTGGCCATGATCCGGTGCAGGTTTTGCCTGTCGAACATGTAGCCGATACCGGCCTCCAGGCCTTCCTGCATCAAACCCTGACCCTGATGCGCGTGGTCAATGTGATAACCCAGATAGCAGGCCTGAAACGCCCCGCGAATGATCCCGCTGAAATTGCACGCGCCGATCATCTGTTGGCCGTCCGCCGTCAGCAGAGCGAAATGCATCGCCAGCCCGGCCTCGTAGGCACTGGCCTGGACTTCAAGGCGTCGACGAGTCTGCTCGGTGGAAAAGTATTCGGTGGTGCGGATGGGCGACCACGGCGCGAGGTGGCGCTGGTTGCGTGCATAGAAGTCACTTTCCAGCTCGGCCTGTTCCGGGGCGAGGATGGCGAGCGTCAGGCGTTGGCAGGGCAGGCTCAGCAGTGACATCGGCGGCTCCGGTTGGCAGGGTCGAGGGACAGGATTGATCACGGGGCGGAAAAAAACAAACTGCGCTGGCGTCCTGTAAATTTCTTTGGTTGAGTGCACAGGGTTATCGACTGCGGCATTTCCGGGATTGGAGGAACAAGCAATGGAATTTGCATTGGCGGTGAACGGGTCGGCACTGTGTGTTCGGGCGCCGGACCCAGCGCTGGTCGTTCCGGTGCGCGAGGCGCTGAACGCCAGTTACCGTGAGCATGCGCCTTTTCTAGAGTGGGCGGTTGAACACACCAGTGAGGAGCGGGCGTTGTCGTCAATGCTGCAGGCGCGGGATGATTTCACCAGCGAGACCGGTGAGCGGCGCTTATTCATCGTGACTGAAGACGGACAAGCCGTCGTTGGCTGCATCGGCCTCGTGCCGCGTCGGCGCAAGCGCTACGTCGTCGGTTATTGGGCCCACAGCGCGTTTGCCGGCAAGGGCTACATGCGTGAAGTGCTCCGGCAACTGGTCAGGCGCCTGCCTGAGTTCACCTTTTACCTGACCACATCGTCGGCCAACACCCGCAGTCAGCGTCTGGCTGAAGCGGCGGGGTTTGCGCTGATCAGGGTTCACCCACAGGCGCGGCAATCGCAGCAGCACGGCATGCAGGACACTTGGGTGTATCGCTTTGGCAGCAAACGCCAGGCAAAAAAAAGCCCGCGGGAGAGCGCGGGCGAACCGTAGTTTCTTGAATGAGCGAGCGGACTGTACCGTGTTGATCGAGCCTGAGCAGTGAAGAAAAATTCATCTCGGTGGTGGCGGCTCTGCAACGCTTCAAGGCAGATGATCCGCGGCGAAATCCGCTTCCGAACGCGCCGTCAGCCGGCCCTTGCGGCAGGCCTGCTGAAAGCGTTCGAAGTCGCGCTCGTTCTGCGCGGTGTAACTGCGGGCGTATTTGAACAGGGCGTCAGCCAAGGCATCGCCCTTGCCGATATATCCACTGATCAACGCCGCATTGCCCGAGGCTTTGGCGTGCGCCCGGGCCAGTGCGCGGCCGCAGACCCGGGCATAGGCGGCGAAGGTTTCGGCGTCGAAGTTTTCCAGCTCGGCCGAGATCTTCATGTCGCGTAACTGCCGCACATAAAAATGTCGACCATTGGGCCCGGTGGTCCAGCCGAGAAACAGGTCGCTCGCCGACTGCATCAAGCGCTGCCCTTCGACCACCCGCTGGCCCTCATGGCGCGTGCGGGACTTGGCCTTCACGTAATCGGCAAGCACCGAGCGCCGCGCCTCCTTGAATTGCAGAAACAACGGAAATTCCTGATCGTCAGTCAGCAACGCCACCAGACACCGGGTGCCGACACTGCCAACGCCGACCACTTTGAACGCCAGATCCTGCACGTGAAACCGCGAGAGCAATTCCCGCCGGTCAGCCTGCAGCGTGGTTCGGTAATCACGCATGAACGTATCGAACAACGGTCGCCAATCCGCCAGCCGCAACCAGTCATCATCGGCGTCGAGCAGCGTGGTGTTCTTGTGCAGGTGGAAAATCTCCGGCAAATCGTCACGAATGATCAGTCGCCCATTCGCATCGCGCTCGCTGATCTTCGGCAGCAACTCGGCGTGGGTGCGCCGTTCGGCTTTATCAACGGCACGCTGCACATGCTCCAGCGCACTCTTGCGCGCCTGATCGAGCAAGTCTTCGTACTTGATCGATTCGTACCAGGTTTCCAGCGCGCTCTGTTCGGCGCACTCCAGCATCGTCGCCTGATAGGCGCCGACCATTTGCCGACACACATCTTCCTCAACCGACTCGCCATGGCGCAAATCCCGCGCCGCCACCACAAAACTCGCCGCCAGCCGCTTCACATCCCATTCCCAAGGCCCAGGATGCGCCTCATCGAAATCATTCACGCTGAACAACAGATTGCGCTCCGGCGTGGCAAACCCGCCGAAATTCATCAAATGCGCATCCCCACAGATCGGCCCGACCAGCCCCATGTTTTCGGTACTCGACAGATCATGCGCCTGCAGCAATGCATTGCCACGGAAGAACGTGAAGGGCGACACCAGCATCCGCCCGTAACGCAGTTCCACCAGTGAGGCGACGCGGCCCTGACTGGAGGCCTTGATCAGCGGGATCGGATCGCGGTTCATTTTACCGGTGGTGGCGTGGGCGCTGCGCGAGCATTGCTTGCGGGCGTCCTTGCCTTGCTTCATGCGGGTTTGGAGGGTGGTCATCAGCGCTCGCTCTGGGAAGGGGCGCTGTGAGTGTAGAAGGGGATTTGGGGTTTATCTGTCGAGCCGTCGCTGCCTTTCAGGGACTTTTTGTTGCCGGTTTTTTCGCGTCCGTAGGAGCGTTGTCGGAAAGCCACAACGACAACGAATAACTGGCCACCGCCTGCCGCCGCGCCGCGTTGCGCATCAGATACACCTGAACCGTGTACTCGCCATCAGCAGGCACGGCGGCGGCAAAGTGATCACCCATGATCGAACCGTTGAACAGCGCCTCGTCAGCACCCGGGGCGGCGACGTTGAAATAGGCGGACGTGTTGGAAGATTTGAAATCAACCGTCAGCGTCTGACCGGCCTTGGCAACGAGTTTGTATTCGGCGGTTTGATAGCCTTTGATCTTCTGTTTGAACTGCACGCTGCCGACTTCGCTCTTGAACGTGACCTGTTGCACGCGTGGGGGAAGGGCGTCTGCGGCGATGGCGGGGAGTGACATCAACGAGGCCAGGGCGGCGGCGATCCAGGTGTTCATGGTGGGTAATCTCCGTGATGTTCAAGCCGTAGCTTGGAGGTTCTGCGGGGTAGTCGTTCAGAGTTAGTGGGCCGGGGTCGTTTGAACTGGAATGATTTTACGCTGTAAACACTGGGCTTTTAGTCTGTCCGTTTTTGTAGGGATACAGATTGGGATACACAGTGCTTTCTGCTGGGGTATTTTTCATCGCCGGATAATGTGCAGAATATCTGAGTTAAGCCCCCCGACGGGCGGTCAGCTTGTATCTTCGAATCGTAGTCGAAGCAAAGGGATGCTCACCACCACCCTGGATCAGGGTAGTGTTTCTTCGGACACGTTTATTTTACGTAAAGACAGGCTGAGGAGTATCGCGGGACTAGCCTTCCTCGAGGCTAGTGTTTGGCGTTTTGCTGAGGCGAGCTGAGATCTGGTGATGCTGAAGCTGGTCGGCTTGGAAGGGGGGCCGACATCCTCTCGTCGAGCACCTGTCAGATCTACTGGGAAGACCTTAAAACCGAAGGCTATAATCGCACCATGCTAAATCCAACCGAAATACGACCTCTCCTTAAGCAGTGGATCACGAGAGTGATGCCCCATGATGCGCAGGATGTCTTCATTGAAGAGCTCTGCTTTATTGATAAGGCGCGGCGTGCTGACCTTGTTCATGCCAACGGGAAGTTGAGCGCCTTTGAGATAAAATCTCACGCGGATACTTTGAGTAGGTGGGGCGGGCAGCAAGAGGCTTACTTAGCTTGTTTTGATGAGGTATGGCTCTGCTGCCATTCGAAACATTTGATTAAGGCGCTAGAGTTGTCCACTTCCACTGTAGGGATACTGATAGTAGACGATTATTCTGGAATGGCAATGGTAAGAAATGCGAAATCAAATAGGTCTCAGGATAAATTTCATTTGACCGGTTTTTTGTGGCGGGAGGAGCTTGACTCTCTGGCTAAGAGCTTCGGTGTCAATGTTCGTGGTAAAGATCTAATCAAGGATGTGCGCCATAAGATTAGCGACGCACTTCCATTGGTAGATATTAGAGCTTGTGTTTTGCAATCTCTGAAGAAAAGATATTCTTAGATGAGATCGTCAAAATCTAAATCGCCAAGCTCTACATTAGTGTCATCGGATATGGATAAGATCATTGCGCAGATATGCTGATTAATTCTGTATCCGTTCCATGTCCCATTATTACCATATCCAGTAGAAGTGGCAACAATCCGGGAGTATTCACGAGTAGCCCAACAGAAGTCATCACCGTGATAGCCTGGAAGATTTCTAACCTCTTGTGCTATTTCGATATAGTTTACAAACTCTTTATTTCCTCCTTTCCGTCTTTGCCACCATTCCGTTGGGGTGTAATAACAGCCGAATGGTAGTACCGGCATACCTGGAATGTACTCCATCGGCGCGGTCGGATTTGTTGCTGCGTAGTCGCCATATATAGGGCTCAGATTTATACCGTTGCGGTCAATGTTTGACTGCCAAGCGACATCATAACAAGCAGAAGATCGTGAGGTATTCGAAGCTGGTTTGTCGATAGGAAATGAAGTGCTAAGCAGCACTACGCTTTTTAAATTGTAATCGTTAAGCTGCTTTAAGGAATGGTTGAATTCAGAACCAGCAGCCGTACTTGCTGGTGAGGTAGCCCCAAAATCCAATATAACATGTGCGAAGTTGGGGGCATTTAGAGAATCTAGCACTGATAAAAGTCTTGCCCAAGATGTAGAGGTTGGTTTCTCAGGGCAGAAGACTCGAATTGCGATTTGATTAAAGTTTCGCTCTGCAGAAAGCGCCAATTGAATAACGTTTCTCTGCGGGTCATCGTCAGTCCAGGATATTACTGGGATTATATTGTTGTTTGTTCTTTGCGTATTTAGAAAGAATCGCTGTTTATTTTCGAAGGCCTCGCTAGGATTGTGGAGATCGTTATCTCCAATAAAATCCTCTGCGACATCCTTTCTTACTCTAGATACATCTAGGAAAAACGGGTGATCAGTCCAGTTTGCTAGAAAAGTCTGTAAGTGTCGGTCGTCATCTCCTCTCATATCTAATAAAGGAGTAAACACATCTCTTCTTGCAGGCTCCAGATTGGTGAGAGCTTTTATATCGTTTTGCCCTACTCTTAAGCATGCTACGTATTGCATGTCGCGCTCCTTGCATTCCATGAGGAAGATTGGGTTATGGGGGCGGTAAATAAAACTCCAACTTGCCCCCAATATATATTTGGCGTTTTTTATGTTTTGAATAACGTGTTTTATCGTTACGCCCAGCATGCCGATCATAGATGCTAGCTCAAGGCTGGCAAAAAGCCATTCTCCCTAAGTTTTGCAACGGGTAGCTAGCCGAGTAGGCAAGCTGATCTGTTCCTGGTTCTGCCTGAAATAGTCGTCCCCCCCTTGCTCCGAGCTGCTGTCAGGTCGTTGGAAGCCCTGGAAAATACTTGACGAGTACTAAGCGCCAGTACTCGGCCTTTCACGTAGGACAGGGCGTAGGACGTGGGCTGCGGAGGAATTAACCGGCATTTACTTGTGAAAATCCGTCAAGGCCCTGTCAAGAATTTGTTAGTGCGCTAAATGTATGCCACTCCATTTCTACCATGCCCTTAGTCAAGGGTGCTGCTTGACACTACACGCTCCCAAATCAGCTATCTTTTGTTCAAGTCGAAAATCCCATTTGCATAGGAACGTAAGCATGGATGTCCGCTTTTTTCTTGATCAGAGGCTGATATTCATACAGCAGCTGTACCTAAACGGTGTCGCTCCTTTTAAGGAGCGAAAACGCAAGATTGAGGCGGAGGAGGAGCCATTTGTTCCGCCTTACAGTGAGGACGCCGAGCCCGCATTTCAGATTGAGTGGATGGAGGCTAATGCCTCGATCCAGGTTCTTGGGAGTGCGTGTCTTTCCATGCTATCGGCATCACTCCATTTGTTCTTTACTGAGTGGGAGCGTCGTCTAGGGCCTCCGCCGGGCGACTCTATTCAAGCCGAATTCAAAAGGGCTGGCCAAATGGCTATCGGGCTTTTTTTAAAGCTCACTGGGGAGTGAGGTTTGAGGACGGTCCATGCGAATTTGGAGGCTGCGCTGGCTGACGAGACCGGTGCCGCGAGATCCTGAGTCAGGTGAAGGCAGTGAGGCGATGACTGGGGCATGCCTGACTGTCAGTCAGGTGCAGTCCATTTCATGGGCTGCGGCACCATCATCGGCATCGCTGTGGCGAGTGAGCATTCGGTGTTTGTCACGTCGTTGTCACGAGGGGGAAAGCCGCAAAGGCCCGTGCGAGCAGGACTGCAGCAGTGTGATATGTGCCCGTCTCTTTAGGGGGCAAAGAGACGGGCAAAAGGTTGGCGCAAGAAATAGCCAAGCGGATAAGTTGCTGCAGTGCAGCCAGGAGGGGGCATGAGTTGCCGCAGTGGGCATTCTGGAAGAAGTGGCATCCATCACATCGCTGTGACTGTGCGAGCCGCCGGACGCTAATCGCACTTGGGGTGAACCACCACGATATGGCGTAGCCTCAAAGGTTCTGGCTACCTGGGTGCTGTCGAGGACAGCGCTTGTACGGTTCTGGTTTAGCGCTCGTTCTGCTCGCGGTCAACAGTATTTTGGGGGCAACTGTTGAGCCAATCGGTAGCGCTGGAAGACCTTGGAGGCCGGTAGCTTTCCATGGTCGGGTGGTCGTTCGTCGGTCTTTAATGTGAGCCTGCGTAATTGCATGGACTTGACCGTTTGCATTGTTACTGACTAGTCAATTGCAGTCGTGCGGATCAGCCGTTTTCATTCGACTTGATCAGCACACGCTGTGGTGACGACCGGCGGAGAGCGGCCAGAAGCGGCCAGTCCAGCGGCTGGCGTACGACACTTCCACATTACTGAAGAATGCAATGTCACGATCAGCCGCGCCAGCACTGGATCAGTGTGGGAAAACCGCAGACGCGCTGTCTGCTCGGGCGTGCTCAGGCTGCGGGTGATGTTGCTTTAAACCCGATCAAAAGGCTCACGGACATCATCATTCTCAACCGAAAAGTTGAACCATGGACCCAGTAGATCTAATAGGGCAGGATCCCGCAGCCGAATCTATTGCCGAGAAGTTCCACCGTGCTGAGCAGATCGGTATTGGGGCGATTCCTGTGGTTCGGAGTGTCTGCGGTTTCTCTCTCACAAACCGTTCAGTCGGCCATGCCAGAACTGACAGGGAGTCGGCCATCCAGCGGTGTATGACCAAGCCCCGCCCTACTGGGCTTGAAGAATCAACGCTCTAAAAGTGGGCCCAACCTAAAGCAGAACATCCACAAATCGGTCGCCGTATTCGGGATAACGAGCGCTATAGAAAGGCCAACCTTGAGGGCGTTGCTTCCATTTTTCAGACCACCCCGTGTTGTAGTTGAATATAATTTCTGGGTTCCGGCCATCTGCAACCAGACGTTCTATTAACCCATGGTCGGGGTGGCTGTGCGTTTTGCCGCTGGTGCTGATCAGAAAACGTTTGCACCCCATCAGCTTCAACAGGGGCATGTGAGTGTTTCCCTTGCTGCCGTGATGAGAAACTTTCAAAAGGTCGACGGTATCTACGCCCGGGCCATTCAGCTCAAGCCCTGCCTTCACCACCTCTGCAAATGCGTCCCCGGCGAGTAACGCACGCTTGTTATCAAAGGTTAGAAGCAAGGCGATGCTGCTTTGGTTTGGTATTGAGCGATCCGGCGTATACGAGTGGACGCGCGTGGCAGAAAACTCCTTCGGTGGCCATGTGTCGGCACGGCCGAGGGCATCTCCTGGTACCTGGTGTGGCTCGGCGGGCGGTACGGCCGGATTTTTCCAAACCCTGGCCAGTGCAGACAGCCCGCGCTGATCAGGCGAAAGCACTCGGATTTCGAGTCCGTCTGGCAGAAAGACTGGCTTCGAAGCCTGCAAGACGGCTCGACCCACGTTGTCGTCCCCGCTTTTTTGAAAATACTTGTTCCAAGGCAACCCAAGCTTGCGGATAAGGGCGGACAGCGCGTCAGCCTCATTCGCACCCAAGGCGTCGGCGGCGCCCAGATGGTGGTAACCGTTGAACCAGACGTCTTCGATTTCCAGCCACGGTGGTAGCGCTTCGAGCAATTCAATTACGCCCTGAATATGGTCAAGATCATAATGAGTGACCACCAATGCCTCGAGCTTCAGCACTTCGTCCACCCGTGCGCGCTCAAGCACGGACAACAGCGTGGCGATTGATTGGGATGGACCGCCATCGACGAGCAGGTGGCGTGGACGCTCAGCCGTGCCATAGCTCACCAACAGCGCGTCACCCTGTTGAACTTGAACTGCCCGTACTCGAAACATATCAGCCTCTATTGATCATGCGTTGCCGAGCACCACATCTGCGTCACCGAACGCCACTACCGCCAAGCCAAGGGCTAGCCCGTCGGCTAGGAGTTTTCTGCGGATATTGCTCATGATCGTGCCTACATAAGCCGAATTAGGTGCCTGGGCCGCATCGCGCAAGGTGGTCGCCAAGTCTCGTGCGACGCGGTTGGCGTGGCGGCCAAGTACGGTGGTCATTGCCGCTATCACCACACGAGCACCGTTTCTTTGAAGGATCGCCGGCAAGCTTCCGCCACGTGCGTCTCCTAAGCCGGTTGAACAACCAATGGCAATGACCACCTGGGCATCGCGGATATGCCTCTGATCGATAGCGCCCTGATTGAGGTCGGAGTTCGCCCCCACATACAGGACGTTATCTTCTAAGTGGATCAGTAGCAGCAACAGCGCAGGTGAGGGCGTGGAATCCTCGAGGCTGGCTTTCCAGGCCTTCCAGTCCGTAATGCTGTTGACCCCCAAAGCCGCCTCGATGCCTGCGATTCTTACTACCTCGTGGGGCAACACGTCTTCGTCTTCGAAATCGTCCGCCCTATTGCTGGCAGCGAATGCAATGCTCGATAAATCCTTGATCCGGTGCCGCTCGAGTTGCTGTTCGCCTGATGCCCCCCACACTTGCGCAGCCCGCCCTGTCTGCCAGGTATGGCGCTCGATTACCGCCGACACGCCCAAAAAACCCATGGGGCATAACGCGTCGCCAGACGCACGGATGCTACAGTCGGCAATTGCTCGGCCCGCTTTCAAGCACCCTGCGCGTTCTGCACATAGCGGGGCCTGGGAAGAATCCGGCAACGTGCCCTCGAATAGGTATTCAATGGGAAAGAAAGCATCGCTCTGAGTGACCAACTGCACTCTGTCAAGCTTGCTCGGCCATTGGGGAATCACTTCCCGCAACCCATCCATTATGATCTTGCCGCGGTTGGCCAACCGGACCATCAAAGGTGCCAACGGCGCGTTCGGGTTGGCGACGGCTTCGTCGAGCACGTTCAGCAACTGCTGCCTCGCTGTTGTCAGATCGTATTCTTTGAGCGCGACATGCACAGCGCTCCCATCCGCGGTAATGGCGGTCACGCTTGGCTGCTTCCCGAGGCTGTCATTCACCAGCAGTGCGACGTCGAACCCTGCTTTTGCCCGGTCCAGCGGGGTAACGATAGTTTCAATAAAGAAGCGGATCGCCCCGCCCCGCTCCGCCTGAAGGCGGGCGGTTTGAAGAAGCTGTGCGCCGTCGCTGATGATAAAGCGCAGATCTATCTCATTAACGTCGGCGTCATGGTTGAAGGTTACAACTGAAGAATTCCCTGTTCTGGACAGCAGCAGCGTTTGACTCACCGGCTTCTGCCCCAGTTCGAACATGTGGACTTGAAGAAGCTTACTGTCTCCCTGCCACTCAATTCGGTCTTCGGGAAATGCCGGCATGGCTGCTTGCAAAGGAGTTTTCGGCTCAATGCCCACGTTGATATCTGCTTGGCCGCTTGTCGGCCATGCCTGTAACTGCTTGGCGCCTTGGACAACGGTGGCGGTCAAGACCCGCTCGGTAGGTGGCGCAGACCGCGAAATCACTTCAGGCGGAGTAGTTACTTCATAGTCCCTGAGATAAATACGATCGCCTGAATAGGTGATGGATTCGGTCTCGGTTTTGAAGCGAGTGTAGGATGCGTTGGCGCCTACAATGAATGACTGGGTAGAGGACAGAATCAGCGTCTCCAGGCCTAAACCTTTGTTAGCGAACTGCATAGCGTCCAACAAAGGCCATCCGTTCGAGACCCACAGTCCGACGACTTCTTGCAACCAAGCCGCTGCACGTTCCCCATCCGCCTGCACGTGAACGACACTTTGCGCGTATAGATCCCGGCGCAGCACACTTACATTGGCGAACGCATCCTTGGCGGGCTGACCGTAGATAACGATCAACTTCGCTGCCCTGATCTGCTGAACTGCCTCGACGGAACCGGCGATGGCAATGTCTACTACCTCGCCGTGGTCGCGCCACTCAACATCCTCAAGCGCTTTGATACCGAGGGAATCACGGCCAAGAGTAGGGCTGGTTATCACGCAGTGACCGCTCGACAATGCCGGACGCATAGGAAAACGCGGTCTCGCGTTAACCTCCCATTCTGGAATCACCCGCAATGGGCCAAGCAAGTCGGACAGTTCCAGAACGGAGGCGTGAACAGTGCCGCTTCCCCCTGGCCAACTCCACACGGATCTGGACACTTTGATGGTTACACGGCGCCCGCTTTTCAGTTTCTCAAAAGCTTGGGCCAGCGCCAAAGCCCTCAGCGGATCAACCCACTGATCGGCATCCAACAGACTGGCATCGCCGCCCCACGCAGCAGGCCTGTACTGAGGCACTGCGTCATCAAGACAGTCGAATGTCTTGGATGGGTCATGCCACCATGACCAATCCCTTGTCTCCAGAAGAATTCCCAATGCCGCACGGGCTGCCGGGCCGAGGTGTGCGTCCTCTTCGCCTAGCCACTGGATGTCCTTTTCCTGCTTGCTCATCTCGAAGTTCCTATTACTCGGCTATGCTACTGATACGCGGCAAGTGGAATCAGGTATATATCGATAGGCGCCCCAATTGGTGGTGTCGCCGCTGGCCGAGCAAGTTGCGCCCGTAATCAGTCTAAACATATCTGTTGCCCAACGGTGTCCTGTTCCATGGGCAGATTGCTTGCCCCACCCATCATGAACCCCAAGCGCCATCAGAACCGCCCAACCTACAGACCCCATCTGGACCAGATCTTATATTTATACACGACTGGTTGTGACGCTTCCCAAATGTCAAAAGCAAGTACTTAGGCGTTGACTCACGGCTCTCATGTTTATGAAAAAGCCCCGTCATGGAAGACGGGGCTTTGATTGGTCACTCACCTTTTTTGTGCTTATGCACATCTAAATCAGGATGTTTAGGCTTGTTCTCGGGGGTAACACGACGACGCTGGTCTTCTTTTCCGGTCGATTGAGCTATTGGTTTTGGTCCAGGTTTGAGGCCCATATGGCTATCTCCTTCAATTGTATGTACATCCCTTGGCAAAACATCGACGTGCAGATGGCCGCCCAACACCCTAATCACGAACACGCTTGAAACTGTAGCTGATATCTTTATGCCAGCAAACTTCCTTCAGCCTTCACTCTTATGTCTCCTACCTGCGGACGGGCCGGCTGCTGTGGTCTGTTGCAGGCCTTCAGTGCTTGGCTGACGTACTTGCGCTGAGTGGCGCCCGCTGACACCCATCAACAGCAAGCGGCTGGTCAGCGCGAATGCAAACGACTGGTCAGTGGCAATGCAATTAGGTGGTCAAGTGAGATGCAATTACGCAGATCCCGTGCGAGTGGGAATGCGGAGCCTTCCCGCTCGCGTGGGCTTGGCCGAGAAAGCCCCAAGAGCAAGGCTTGCAGCGGCGACAGTCTCCACTTCTGTCGCCATGCTGCAGGCCAGGTATTACGCGGGTTGTCGCCGGTGTCGCCGCTGTCGCCAAATCAACCATCACTCCATCTGGGGAGTCATTTTCGGTTACCGGCGGCGTCCGGTGAGCGCTCACCGTATCGGCACGACATTGCAGTTCCTGGTGTCATTGATGGCAGTTGCCGACAGACTGCCCGTTGCTGCTTTTTGGATGTGCTCACTCCACCAAGCCATCATTGGTCTCCGGCGTTCGATGTAGTCCGCTCGGTTGTAAGCACTTCGGACTTCGTCCTTGTCGACATGCGCCAGCGCGACTTCGACCAGCTCCGGATCCCACCCATGTTCGTTCAGGATGGTGCTTGCCATGGAGCGCATCCCGTGGCTGACCAAGCGGTCCTGGAAGCCCATACGTTTCAACGCCATGTTGGCAGTCTGACTGTTAGCGTGGGTGCGCGGGTTTTTATCTGCCGGGAACACGTATTCCCTGTGGCCGCTGTGGGGCTTGAGCGCCTCCAGTAACGCGAGTGCCTATTCGGTCAGCGGGATGGTATGCGGGCGACGCTTTTTCATGCGCTCCGGCGGGATGGTCCAGATGCGTTTGTCAAAGTCGATGTCTACCCATCAAGCGGTAGCCGCTTCGGCAGGACGGGTCATGGTGTGCAGTTGCCATTCGATCAGGCAGCGGGTGATCCGCTTGATGCAGGCGTTCGCGATTTCGATCATGAGCTCGGAAAGCTCATCGGGTCGTAGCTCGGCCATGTTCTGTTTCTTGGGTTTCTTGAATTCTGCGCGAATGCCACTGAGGGGGTTCGCAAAGATCAATCCTGAATTGACCCCGTAGGTCATGATCTCGTTGAGCCGTTGGCTCAATCGCTTCACTGTCTCGAGGCTGCCTTTGGCCTCGATTGGGCGAAGCAGTTCGATGACCATTGGTGCGCTGATTTTTGAGAGCGGCGTTGTTTTTCAGGTCTGGAAATACATGCAGCGTGAGCGAGCGCCAAATGTCTTCGGCGTACGCTGGCGTGACGGAGTCCTTCTTCAGCTCGAACCAGGCGGTGGCCACGTTCTCGAACGTATGTTCCGTCTCCGCTCGTTTGGCTTCGTCCTGTGCATTGCGTTGCACTTTGGGATCAATGCCTTGTGCAAGCAGCTCGCGCGCTTCCACCACTTTTTTCCTGGCGTTCGCTAGTGAGAGCTCTGGGTACGTGCCCAGCCCCATATTGATACGATTTTTTGTTACCGGCTCGCGGTAGTTGAAGTTCCACAGCATCGAGCCGTTGCTCCTGACTCGGAGCTGGAGGCCGTCACCATCGCTGAGGACATAATCCTTGTCTTTTGCCTTGACTGCCTTGAGCTGGCGGTCGGAAAGGCGAAGGGCTGGAGCAGGCATGAGAGCTACCTCTGACACCGTTTTGGTATTCCAAAAAATAGCACCGGATGGCTTGGAATATCATTTGGAATACCCAAACGGCTAGAACTCAAAAAAACTCTGCAGAGCCCAGTAGCGCTTAAATCCTTGATTTTGCTGGATTACAGGCACAAAAAAAGACGTCCGTGGACGTCTTTTTTCGTTGAGTTGGTGGAGCCGGGGGGATTTGAACCCCCGTCCGCCAGTGCTCCGCTGTCGGTACTACATGCGTAGCCGTGTCTATTAAGTTAACCCTCAGCGACCCGACGGGCAGGGTGCTTTGGGCGAGTTGTGT
>Ga0153948_1000087_pt1 | contig 45716 bp, 38 predicted proteins | sample TSNJ032MetaG_FD_104696 | JGI IMG/M metagenome (GOLD analysis project Ga0153948, IMG submission 104696) | Attine ant fungus gardens microbial communities from New Jersey, USA - TSNJ032 MetaG | ecosystem: Host-associated > Fungi > Mycelium > Unclassified | place: USA: New Jersey, Wharton State... | reverse complement strand
CGCCGGCCGTTCAACTACTCCAACGGCGTGAACAAGAACGGCCAGCTCGACATGGGCCTGCTGTTCATCTGCTACCAGGCCGATCTGGAAAAAGGCTTTATCACCGTGCAGACCCGGCTCAACGGCGAGCCGCTTGAGGAATACCTCAAACCGGTCGGCGGCGGTTACTTCTTCACCCTGCCGGGTGTCACCGGCGACAAGGATTTCATCGGTCGCTCGCTGCTCAACGCCACACAACCCAAAACAGCTGCCTAACCATAAAAACCCTCGGAGCCGCTCCATGAAAAAGTCGCCACTCGCGTTATTGCTGACCCTCGGTTTGCTCAACACCCCGCTGTCGGCGTTCGCCGCGACGGCGCCACTGGATCTGGTCGGCCCGGTGTCGGACTACAAGATCTACGTCACCGAGCAACTCGATGAGCTGGGCAGCCACACCAAACAGTTCACCGATGCGGTGAAAAAAGGTGATCTGGCCACCGCGCAAAAGCTCTACGCGCCGACCCGCGTGTATTACGAGTCGATCGAGCCGATTGCCGAGCTGTTCAGTGACCTGGATGCTTCCATCGATTCGCGCGTCGACGACCACGAAAAAGGCGTGAAGGCTGAAGACTTCACCGGTTTCCACCGCCTCGAATATTCGCTGTTCTCGGAGAAGACCACCGAAGGTCTGACTGCTCTGGCGGACAAGCTGGACAGCGACGTCAAAGACCTGCAGACCCGCGTCGCCGGCCTGACCTTCCCGCCGGAGAAAGTCGTTGGTGGTGCTGCTGCTCTGCTGGAAGAGGTTGCCGCGACCAAGATCTCCGGTGAAGAAGACCGTTACAGCCACACTGACCTGTACGACTTCCAGGGCAACATCGACGGCGCGAAGAAAATCGTCGACCTGTTCCGTCCGCAGATCGAGAAGCAGGACAAGGCGTTCGTCGCCAAAGTCGACAAGAACTTCGCCACCGTGGACAAGATCCTCGCCAAGTACAAGACCAAGGACGGTGGGTTCGAGACGTATGACAAGGTGAAAGATAACGACCGCAAGGCGCTGGTCGGGCCGGTGAATACCTTGGCGGAAGACCTGTCCACGTTGCGTGGCAAGCTGGGTCTGAACTGAGTTCATTGAGCGTCTAAGCAGGCCCCATCGCTGGCAAGCCAGCTCCCACAATGTTCTTGGTGTACACGAAATTTGTGAATGACCGAGAATACTGTGGGAGCTGGCTTGCCAGCGATGGCATTTTCAGCGGCGCTAGAGAATCCGGTAGAGCAACCGCTCGATCCGCACCCGACTCACCCGCTTGAGAAACTTCGCCACCCCCGCCGGGTACTCCGGCAGAGTCTCCAGGCTCTGGAAGCTGGTAATCCGCGTGGTGTTGCGGAAAATCTCTTGCTGTTCCTTCGCCCGTGGCTCAAGCCATTCGCCTTGCGGATCATCGATCAGCAGCGCGTTTTCAAGATCGAGACGGAACGCCCGTGGATTGAGGTTGTTGCCGGTCAGCAGCGTATAGCGCTGGTCGACCCACATGCCCTTGAGGTGGTAGCTGTTGTCGCCGTCACGCCACAGATGCAGGTTCAACTGGCCGCTGTCGATGTTGCGCTGATGACGCTTGGCGAAGCGCCGCAGACTGATTTCGTACAGGTATGGCAGCGCCGCAATCACCTTGAACGGCTCGCTCGGCGGGATGTAGAAATCGTTGGCCGTCTTGTCGCCGACCACGATGTCGATCTTCACTCCACGGGCCAGCGCGCGGTTGACCTCGCGGATGATCGGCAGCGGCAGGTTGAAGTACGGCGTGCAGATGGTCAGTTGCTGTTGCGCACTGGCGATCAGCTCGACAATCACCCGGTTCAACGGGTTGTTCTTGCCCACGCCGAGCAGCGGACTTACCGACAGGCCGGTATGCGCGGTGCTGCCAGCACTGGTGTCGTACGCCGCATATTTGAGGCGGCTGCGCAGGTCGCCAATGTCGTTGCGCAGGCTGCGGGTGGTCGGCAGGTTGGGCAGGTCGAGGCGATGCACAGCCTTGGATTCAATCAGACCATGCTTGACCAGATGGTGCATCGAGTCCGCCAGTTCGCGACTGCGCAGCACGTGGTAGCGGTCGAAACGGTACTTGTCGAACTTGTGCAGGTAAACGTTGTTCAGGCTCGCACCGCTGTAGACCACGCAATCGTCGATCACGAAGCCCTTCAAGTGCAGGACGCCGAACAGCTCGCGGGTCTGCACCGGCACGCCGTAGACCGGCACTTCGCTCTGATGGGTGCGGGTCATCTCCTGGTACCACGCCGAGTTGCCCGGCTGTTTGCCGGCACCGATCAGCCCGCGCTGGGCGCGCAGCCAGTCGACCACCACGACGACTTCCAGCTCCGGGCGCTTGAGCCTGGCGGCGTGCAAGGCATCGAGGATTTCCTGACCGGCCTCGTCGTGCTGCAGATACAGCGCAACGATGTAGATGCGCCGGGTCGCCTCGGCGATTTTCTCCAGCAGGCAACGACGGAACTCGGCGGCGCCGGACAGAATGGTCACGGCCTCGGCAGTCAGCGGAAAGCTGCGCAGTTTGGGCAGCAAAGAGCGTTTGAAAAGCAACGGCATAGGGCTCGCAATGGGTCGAATCCGAAGAACCCGAGAGCTTACACCATCAACCGGTTCGGGTCTTGTTACTGTCTGTAATGACGCCTTCGCGAGCAGGCTCGCTCCCACATTCGGATGCATTCCCCTGTGGGAGCGAGCTTGCTCGCGAAAGCGGTATGGCAGACACAAAAAAAAATAACCACTTGACCAAGGAGAACGATCGTTCTACTGTTCGCCACATGAACGAAATCACTGACACCTCGACCCGCGACATCATTCTGGATGTCACCGAAAAGTTGATCTACAAAAGTGGCATCGCGGCCACCGGCATGGATCTTCTGGTGAAAACCGCCGGCGTCTCCAGAAAAAGCATCTACCGCTACTTCGCCAACAAGGAGGAGCTGACCGTCGCCGCCCTGCAACGCCGCGACGTGCGCTGGATGCATTGGTACAGAAGTGCTGTCGATCAGGCCGAAACTCCGGCCGACCGGCTGCTCAACCTGTTTACCGTACTCAAGGGCTGGTTCGCCTCGGAAGGTTTCCGTGGCTGTGCCTTCATCAATACCAGTGGCGAGACCGGTGATCCCGAAGACCCGGTGCGCCAGGTCGCCAAGGACCACAAACAGAAGCTGCTCGACTACCTGTGCGAGCTGTGTACCGAACATGGCGTCGAAGATCCGCAACGTCTGGCCAGACAATTGCTGATCCTGATTGACGGCGCCATTACCGTAGCGCTTGTGATGGGTGATCACGGTGCCGCTGATAATGCGCAATGCATGGCGCGTAAGTTATTGGACCTGTAACGCCTTAAATAAGCCTCAACCGTTGTTTAATCGTTAATTAGATCGGGAGACTGAACATGTCGACTGCTGCCCAAGTGCGTCCGCCTTTACCGCCGTTCAACCGTGAATCGGCTATCGAAAAAGTTCGTCTGGCCGAGGATGGCTGGAATTCCCGCGATCCCGAGAAGGTATCGCTGGCCTATACCCTCGATACCAAATGGCGCAATCGCGCCGAGTTCGCCAACAATCGTGAAGAAGCCAAGGCGTTCCTGACCCGTAAATGGGCCAAGGAACTCGATTACCGCCTGATCAAGGAACTCTGGGCCTACTCCGACACGCGGATTGCCGTGCGCTACGCCTATGAATGGCGCGACGATTCGGGCAACTGGTTCCGCTCCTACGGCAACGAAAACTGGGAGTTCGATGAGCATGGCCTGATGTTCCAGCGCTATGCCTGCATCAACGACATGCCGATCAAGGAAAGCGAACGCAAGTTCCACTGGCCGCTGGGTCGGCGTCCGGATGATCATCCGGGGCTTTCCGATCTCGGCCTCTGAGTTCACATAGATCGAAAATGTGGGAGCGAGCTTGCTCGCGAAGGCGTCGTGTCAGTCAATATTCATGTAACTGACAAACCGCTTTCGCGAGCAAGCTCGCTCCCACATTGGTTTTGTGGTGTTCAGGCGACGGCGGCAGTCTTCTCAGCCTCCAGCTCCCGCACCAACGGCAACACCCGTTTGCCGAAATACTCCACCTCTTCCTGAAAGTGCAGAAACCCCGCCAACACCAGATCCACCCCCACCGCTTTCAACGCCACGATCCGCTCGGCAATCTGCTGTGGCGTGCCGATCAGGTTGGTCTTGAAGCCGTCGTTGTATTGCACCAGATCCTCGAAGGTCGATTTCGCCCAGTTGCCCTCACCTTCCGGCGACGCCCTGCCCGCCTGCTTCGCTGCGTCACCAAAGGCGTTCACCGCTTCCGGATCGGCCTGGTCGATGATCTGCGCCAGCACCGCGTGCGCCTCTTCTTCGGTGTCGCGGGCGATGACGAAAGCGTTGACGCCGATCTTCACCGAATGCTTGTTGGCCGCCGCTTTGGCGTGGATGTCATCGACCTGCGCCTTGATCCCTTCGACGCTGTTGCCATTGGTGAAATACCAGTCCGAAACCCGCGCCGCCATGTCTCGTGCTGCACGGGAACTGCCGCCCTGGAAGATTTCCGGGCGGCCCAGCGGTTTCGGTTTGAGGCTGTAATGGTCGAAGCGGTAGAAGTCGCCGCGAAAGCTGAAGTTATCCTGGCTCCAGATCCCGCGCAGCGAGCGGATGAATTCCTCGGAACGCCGGTAGCGCTCGTCATGTTCCAGCCAATGTTCGCCGATGGCCTGGAATTCGCCCTTGAACCAACCGCTGACGATGTTCACCGCAATCCGACCGTTGGTGAGTTGATCGATGGTCGCCAGTTGCTTGGCCGCCAGCGCCGGTTGCCATGGGCCGGGCAGAATCGCCGCGATCACCTTCAGCTTGGTGGTAGCCGCCAGCAGCGCATGACTGAACGCCACCGATTCATGCTGGAACTCGGCACCGTAACCGGCGGTAAAGCGGATCTGCGTCAGGGCATACTCGAACCCCGCCGCTTCGGCGAGTTGCGCCAGTTTGCGGTTGTAGTCGATGCCCCAGTCGGTGCGCTGCTCGATCTTGCTGACCACCAGACCGCCACTGACGTTCGGCACCCAGTAGGCGAATTTCACGGCTTGCTTGCTCATTGGCGTGTCCTCGGGACGTTGGGTAGGTCAGTGGGACAGAGCAGCAAGCGTGCCAGGCTTCGGGCGCCCGGTTTTATTGGGCTTGAGTCTGATGGAGTTGCATTGTTGGAGGGTGATTTGTTGTGTGGGTGTTGGGTGGGCAACAGTTGGGTTTTGAGTTGAAAGAGTTGATCCCATCGCGAGCAGGCTCACTCCTACAAGGAGAACGCATTTCAAATGTAGGAGTGAGCCTGCTCGCGATAGGGCCATACGGGTCGCCGCAACACTTGGAAATGAGTAACATGTCAGCCCTTCCCCGCAGCCCTTCTGCGCCCTGCCGAATAAGCCGATTCCATGCCTTTCGAACTCAGCGTTGACCTCACCACCCTGGCCGTTCTGGCCCTTGTCGCTTTCATTGCCGGTTTCATCGACGCCATTGCCGGCGGCGGCGGTCTGTTGACCACCCCGGCGCTGCTAACTGCCGGCCTGCCACCGCATCTGGTGCTGGGCACCAACAAACTGAGTTCGACCTTCGGTTCGGCCACCGCCAGTTTCACCTTCTACCGGCGCAAGCTGTTCCACCCTCGGCAGTGGACACACGCGATCATCGGTACGCTGGTCGGCGCGCTCACCGGTGCCGTCGTCGCGCACTACCTGCCGGCGGAATGGCTGAACAAGATGCTGCCGGTGATCGTGTTCGCCTGCGGTGTGTACCTGTTGTTCGGCGGTACGCCCAAGGCGCCGCTGGACAGCGACGCGCCGATCAAGAAGAAATGGCAGTCGAGCCAGGGCTTCAGCCTCGGCTTCTACGATGGCGTGGCCGGCCCCGGCACGGGCGCGTTCTGGACGGTCAGCAGCCTGCTGCTCTACCCGATCGACCTGGTCAAGGCCAGCGGCGTAGCGCGCAGCATGAACTTCGTCAGCAACATCGCGGCACTGTCGGTGTTCGTGTTTTCCGGGCAGGTGGACTGGATCATCGGCCTGTGCATGGGCCTGTCGGTGATGGTGGGGGCGTTCTTCGGCGCGCGCACCGCGATCAGCGGCGGCGCCAAGTTCATTCGTCCGGTGTTCATCACCGTGGTGCTGGGGCTGACCGTGCGCCTAGCCTGGCAACACTGGTTCAGCGTGACCTAAGCGGCGCGCCACGTAGACGTCGATCAGGTAACGGGCAATCGATTTGGACGCTGGCAACGGCGGCAGATCGTGCACGTTGAACCATTGTGCGTCCTCGATCTCGTCCTCCTGACAGACGATCTCGCCCCCGGCATATTCGGCATGGAAGCCGAGCATCATCGAATGCGGGAACGGCCAGCACTGGCTGCCCATGTACTGGATGTTCTTCACTTCGATGCTGACTTCCTCGCGCACCTCGCGAATCAGGCAATCCTCGGCCGACTCGCCCGGCTCGGCGAACCCGGCCAGCGTGCTGTAGACCCCGGTGACAAACCGCGGTGAACGCGCCAGCAGGATTTCGTCGCCGCGGGTGATCAGCACAATCATGCTCGGCGAAATCCGCGGATAGCTGCGCAAATCGCACGGCTGGCAATACATCGCCCGTTCGCGCGGCACCTGCGTCATCGCCTGCCCACAGTTGCCGCAAAAGCGATGTTCACGCGCCCAGGTGCCGATCTGTGCGGCATAACCCAGCACTTTGTAGACGGTGTGATCGCCATCGAGCATGAACGCCCGCAGGCCTTTCCAGTTGCAGCCCGGCACTTCACTGGAACTGCGCAGCTCCAGCAGATAGACCGGCTCGCCATCGAGGTGGCCGATGCCGTGTTCCGCCAAGACCGACAAATCCTGACGCTTGAGCCATTCCCGCGGGAACAGCGCGCCGTTGTCATCGAACAGAAAGCCTTCGGGGCTGCGCGCCACGGCCCAGCCGCCGGGTTGATCGGTGTCCAGTACTGCAGTGGTCCAGCGAGCTGTCATGGTTTCTCAATCCAGAAATTCGGGTTTCTGTTTACTCATATGGGCGGCCATGGCCACGCGCAAGTCGGTGGATTGCAACATGGCGGCGTTCCAGGTGGCAACGTATTCGAGGCCGTCATCGATGCGATGATCGCGCATGTAGCTGATCATTTCCTTGGTGCCGGTGACCGCGATTGGCGATTTGCTGGCGATCTCGCGAGCAATGTCCATCACGCCTTCGAGCAGCAGCTCCTTGTCAGCGTAAACGCGATTGACCAGACCGATGCTGCGCGCTTCATCTGCGCCGAAAGTGCGCCCGGTGTAAGCCAGTTCACGCAGCATGCCGTCCCCGATGATCCGTGGCAACCGTTGCAAAGTGCCAACATCGGCAGCCATGCCGATATCGATTTCCTTGATCGAGAACTGCGCGTCTTCGGCGGCGTAGCGCATATCGCAGGCAGCGATCAGGTCGATGGCGCCACCGAGGCAATAACCTTGAATTGCCGCGAGCACCGGTTTGCGGCAGTTGTCGACAGCGTTGAACGAAGCTTGCAGGGTGAGGATCTTGCGCCGCAGCAGGCGCGCATTACGGCCGACGTCCTTGCCCAGTTCATTGGCGACGCCGGCGAGCATCATCAGGTCGATGCCGGAGGAAAAGTGTTTGCCGTTGCCGCTCAGCACCACCACCCGCACTTCATCGGTGTCATCGATCCACTGGAAAATCTCGACGATCTCGCTCCAGAACGCGGCGTTCATCGAGTTGATCTTTTCCGGGCGATTGATCTGCACATGGGCGATGTTGTCGGCCAGTTCGACGCTGAAGGCGGTGTATTGAGTCATGGCAGTGATCCTTTACCGGGCAGAAAATGAGGCCCGAACTATAACAAGGCATCACGATGGCGGTTCGGCCAAATGCGGGACTGGGTCGAGAGATGCAGTGTCAGGGCTGGCCTCTTCGCGAGCAAGCTCGCTCCCACATTGATATTCGGTGAACGCAGTTTCTGCATTCACCACCGATCCTTGTGGGAGCGAGCCTGCTCGCGAAGGGCTGCACCGCCGATCTAACCGACCTTCACCGCCACATACGCCGCCGTCTCATAAGGCACCGTCAGCACATGCCGCCCCCGCAACGCCGGTTCCGAGGCAATCAACGCGCGGATCTGCTCATCGACCTTGTCCCGCTGCGCCTGCGGCAATGCCGCGATGAAACTGGTGGAGCGCACCCGATTGAAGATCACGTCTTCCGGCGAGCCGGTGTGTCCATGATGAAACTGCTGTAGCTGCAGCGCCCCGAACGCCGGATGCGGAAACGCGTCGCGCCATTGGCCGGTGTAATAACGGGGCGTATCACCTTCCAGTGCATTGACGATCGCGTCGAGTTTCGGCACCCAGCTGACTTGCGTATCGCGCAGGTTCCAGATCAGCCCAAGCTTACCGCCGGGCTTGAGTACCCGGGCGATCTCGGTCAAAGCTTCGGGTGTGGCGAACCAATGGAACGCCTGCGCACAGACCACCGCATCCACGGAGGCGTCGGGCAATGGCAGATCGGTCGCAGTGCCGCTCACCGCCAGCACCTCGGGCCAGGCGGCGGACAACTTTTCCAGCATCTGCGCCACCGGCTCCACCGCAATCACCTGCGCGTCGGTGGCCGCCAGCCGCCCGGTGAACTTGCCGGTGCCGGCGCCCAGATCGATGACCGTCCTGTGACTGTCCAGGCCCAATGTCTGGGTCAACCATTGACTGACCTGCGGCGGGTAATCGGGGCGACCTTTGACGTAGGTGTCGGCGGCAGTCTTGTAGCCGGCGGCAGCGGAGTGATGGACCTGATCTTTCATGGCAGTTCCTCGTGTGTCAGCGCCGGGTCATGACAAAGCGCTGGATGGACGGCAGGCGTTCCTGAGCATAGCGCCGTGATTTGCGCGTACCTTGAACAGAGCCTGACAAAGCAATGAATAAAACGTCGTGCTGTGGTGTTCAAAGTGAAACATAACCTTCTGTGGAGCCTTGCCCATGACTATCCGTTCCGTTATGTTCGCCGCCCCGTTGCTGCTGGTGACCGCACTGTCCGCATCAATGGCCTTTGCCAACGGTGATGAAAGCGCACCCGTGCAGAAGCCCAACTGCCCCAAAGGCCAGGTCTGGGACAGCAAATCGCAGAAATGCGTGCTGCAGACCAGCAGCGCCGTGCCGGATGCCGATCGCACCGATTACGCCTACCGATTGGCCAAGGACGGTCGCTACGAAGAAGCCCTGGCCCTGCTCGACACTCTGAAACAACCGAACACCGCCAAAGCCCTCAACTATCGCGGTTACGCCACACGAAAACTCGGGCGTACCGATGAAGGCATCGGCTATTACCTGCAATCGGTGAAACTCGATCCGCAGTACGCGCAAGTGCGTGAATACCTCGGTGAGGCCTATGTGATCAAAGGCCGCGTCGACCTGGCGCAGGAGCAGTTGCAGCAGATCAAATCGATTTGCGGCACATCCTGCGAGGAATACCAGGACCTGGCTGAAGCCATCAACGATTCATCGAAAACCTGAAACAGATAAAGGAACGCCATCATCGTCAGCGATCAGGCATTCAGAGCGGAACTCGGACAGCATCTGGCGCGGCTGTGGCGCTACGGCCTGCTGCTGTCGCGCAATCGGCACGTGGCCGAGGATCTGGTGCAGGCCACGTGTGTGCGGGCGCTGGAACGTGCCGGCCAATATGTGGCCGGCACGCGCATGGATCGCTGGTTGCTGAGCATCCTGCATTCGATCTGGCTCAACGAAGTGCGCGCGCGTCGGGTGCGTCAGGGCACAGGCCAGGTCGATGCCGACGGGCAACTGGCCTTCGACGGCGAATACGCCGCACAAACCCACGTGATGGCGGCACAGGTGATCCGCCGGGTCGATGCGTTGCCGGAAACCCAGCGCGAAACCGTTTATCTGGCCTACGTTGAAGGCCTGTCCTACCGCGAAGTCGCCGAGATCCTGCAAGTGCCGATCGGTACCGTGATGAGCCGTCTGGCCACCGCGCGGCTGAAACTGGCCGAGTACCCGCCGCTGCAAGCCGTGCCGAAAACCACTGGAGGTGACCACCCATGAACAAGCCCTCCGACGAACAACTGGTGGCCTACCTCGACGACGAACTGGATCCCGCGTATCGCGCTCAACTCGACAGCGCGATTGTCGACGACCCGTTGTTCAGCCTGCGCGTGCAATGGTTCGAACGCAGCAGCCTGCCGTACAAAGAGGCCTATGACGAACTGGCGCAACAGGCGCCGCTGGAGCGTTTGCAGGCGCGCCTCGATGCCATCCCTGCCCCTCAGCGGCCAGGCCTGAGCCGACGCTGGTTCATTGGTGCGGCCGCCGCGAGTCTGCTGGCGGGCGGCGTGTTGGCCGATCGCCTGTTTCTCGCCTGGCAAACGCAGCAAGCGCATAACTGGCGCGCCCTGGTGGGCGACTACATGGCGCTGTATGTGCCGCAGACGCTTGATCATTTGCCGAGCGACGAGGCCAACCAACGCGTGCAATTGCGTGCGGTGGACACGCGGCTCGGCCTGAACCTGTCACCGGCGCTGCTGAAGCTGCCGGGCGCCGAACTCAAACGCGCACAAATGCTCGAGTACGACGGTGTGCCGATTGCGCAACTGACCTATCTCGATGCGAAACACGGGCCGCTGGCCTTGTGCGTGACTCGCTCCAACAGTGGCAGCCAGCCTTTGGCGCACGAACGGCGGCATGAGATGAACGTGGTGTATTGGACCGAAGGTGAGCATGCGTGGATGTTGATCGGGCACAATCCGGCCCCGGCGCTGGAAGACCTCGCCAGACACTTGATCGAACGGTTGAGCGCATGAGTGCCGCTGCCACTATGCTGAGCGCGTGATTATCCAAGGAGGAAGCATCGATGCAGATTTCACCCCGCAGCGCCCTGCTGGTCATCGACGTGCAGAATGACTTCACCCCGGGTGGCCAGTTGGCCGTCCCCGAAGGCGATCTGATCGTGCCGCTGATCAATCGCCTCGGCGCTCTGTTCAAGCAAGTGATCATTGCCCAGGACTGGCACCCGAGCGGCCACGCGTCGTTTGCCTCGAGTCATCCCGGGCGCAAACCGTATGAGGTCATTCAGTTGCCCTACGGCGAGCAGACGCTCTGGCCGGATCATTGCGTGCAAGGCACCACCGGCGCCGGGTTTCACCCCGAATTGAACCTGCCCCACGCGCAACTGATCATCCGCAAGGGCTGCAACCCGGACATCGACAGCTATTCGGCGTTTCTCGAAGCGGACCGGCGCACCACCACCGGTCTGGCCGGTTATCTGAAAGAACGCGGTATCGACACGGTGTACATGGTCGGTCTGGCGCTGGATTTCTGCGTGATGTTCTCGGCGCTGGATGCGCGGGCGGCGGGGTTCAATGCGTTTGTGCTGCTGGATGCCTGTCGCGCCATTGATATGGAGGGTTCACTGGCGGCGGCGATGGAGCGAATGCAGACGGCCGGGGTTGGCCTGATTCAGTCAAACCAACTGATCTGACACCGCAACCGCATCCCTGTGGCGAAGGAGCTTGCTCCCGCCCGGCGGCGAAGCCGTCGCAAAACCGGCAAATGATGCCTGGCTGCGGATTGCCTAGGGCCGCTTCGCAGCCTAGCGGGAGCAAGCTCCCTCGCCACAGGTTTTCCTTCACTTTATTCAGGCAGCGGTGGGCAACCACAACCTGAATCGCGCCCCGCCCAGCGGCGAACTTTCCACCGTCAGCGTCCCGCCCTGCGCCTCCAGCGCCCGGCGGCTGATCGCCAGGCCCAGGCCAAAGCCACCGGTGGCACGGTCACGGCTGCGATCAAGGCGATAGAACGGTTCGAAAATCCGCTCACGCTCGTCATCCGGGATGCCAATCCCATCATCGTCGACCCAGATCCCGCAGCCATCAGGGCTGACCTGCACGCCAATCTGAATGCGTTTCTCGCAATAGCGCATGGCATTGCGCAGCAGGTTCTGGATCGCCCGGGCGGTCAGGCGCGGATCCAGCGAAAAGCGTTCGAGCTGACCATGCAACAACACATCAATAACGATGTCCGGTGACTCCAGCTCTTCATCGACACTGCCCAGAATGCTGTCGATGAACTCATCCAGCGAAACCTCAACCTGTTCCGGCAACTGCGCCGGGTTCTGCAGGCGGCTGTAAGACAGCAACTCCAGCACCAGCTCATCCAGTTCCCGAATGTGCGCGACCAGCCCTTGCAGGCGCTCGCGACTGGTCGCCGGCAAGTCATCGGACAGCGCCAAGGCCAGGCCGAAGTCCAGACGGGTCAGCGGCGTGCGCAATTCGTGGGACACCGCGTTGAGCAGGTCGCGCTGCTGATTGAGCAGATTTTCGATGTCGCCGGCCATGGTGTCGAACACGTTGGCCAGGCTGCCGATGTTGGAACTGGCGGGGATCTGCGTGCGCTCGTTCAGGTGGCCCTTGCCGAAGCGTTCGGCAGCGCCCTTGAGGCGTTCCAGATCGCGCCAGTGCGGGCGAATCCACAGCAGCAGGCAGGCGAGCATGCTCGCGCCGATCAGCACGTTAATGCTCCAGTACAACAGATTGACGTCCAGCGGATCCGGCGGCACCACCATTTGCACGGCGACATCATCGTTCAGCGGCGTGACCGCCAAGGTGCGCCAGCCCCAATCGCCGATACGCACCACGTTTTCCCCGGCGCGCAAACGCACTTGCTCGGGGGCGGTGAACCCGGCGTCGTCGATACGTGCCAGAGCGATGTGCAGCGGCTGGAAGTCTTTGTCCATCGACTGCGCCAGCGCTGGCCACTGGTCTTGCGGCACCGCGTGAAACTGCCGGGTGATCAGCGATTGCAGGCCGCGCGAATAGTCGAGGTTGTAGGTGATGAAGCGCTCGCGGAACGCCATGACCACCAGATCCGGCACCAGATAGATCGCCGCGCTGTAGGAGACGATCGTCACCAGATACAGACGAAACAGGATTCTGAACATCAGCTCAGCATTCCCACTCGGAACGGCTGAACAAGTAACCCTTGCCCCACACGGTCTTGATCTTGCGCGCCTCGCCGGCGTGGTCGTCGAACTTGCGCCGCAGCTTGGAAATCGCCACATCCACCGAACGATCGGTGCCGTTGAACTCGATGCCGCGCAAGCGCTGCAGGATCTGATCGCGGCTCAGCACCTCCCCGGCGTGTCGGGCCAGAACCACCAGCAAATTGTATTCGCCGCTGGACAGCTCCACCGGTTGATCGCGCCAGGAAACGGTGCGCTCGGAGAGGTCGATGCACAGATTGCCCATGACGATCCGGTCATTGACCGTCATCGGTTCACCGAGGCTGCTGCGGCGCAGCAAAGTACGCACCCGGGCCAGCAAAACCCGAGGCTCGCACGGTTTGGTGACGTAATCGTCGGCACCCATTTCCAGGCCCAGTACCTGATCGTGACTGTCGTCGCGGGCGGTCAGCATCAGGATCGGCAGCGTTGCCGAATCGGCGCGCAGCAAGCGGCAGACCTGCAGGCCGTCGAGACCGGGCAGCATCAGGTCGAGAATCACCAGGTCCGGCGGATTGATCCGTGCCCGTTCGCGCACGTGGTCGCCACGGCCGATCACGCTGACGGAATAACCGTTGCGCTCCAGGTAGCTGGAAATCAGTTCGGCGAGGGCGGTGTCGTCTTCGACCAGGAGGATGTTGGGCATGGGGTGTTCCAGATATTGCTGTGGTGGATGTCAGACCCGCTTCGCGAGCAAGCTCGCTCCCACAGTAGTTTGCGTCGATCACAAAAACCCATGTGGGAGCGAGCTTGCTCGCGAAAGCGGTTTATCTGTCGCAATAAATTTCAAGGCGTAAAGGATATACGCCCTCACCCGTCCCTGAGTAAAACCCTTACACAATTTCACACAGCGCCTACAAAGCTTCACCGCTACCCTCGGCGTCTGGCCTTAGGATGCGGGCTTCAATATTGGGGGTAGTACATGTCGAAAAATCTGCTGGCCGGGCTCGGCCTCATCGCCGTTGCGCTGTTGCTGAGCGCCTGTGATTCGTCCTCGAAGGCCGAAGAAGAAGCGCCGCCAGCCACCGTGCGCATCGAGACCATCGAGGCCCGCCCCCTGTCGATCAGCAGTGAACTGAGCGGGCGCATCGCCGCCCCGCGCGTCGCCGAAGTGCGCGCCCGGGTCGCCGGTGTGGTGCTGCAACGAACCTTTCGTGAAGGCAGCGACGTGAAAAAGGGCGACGTGCTATTCCGCATCGACCCGGCGCCGTTCAAGGCTGACCTGGACAGCGCCGAAGCCGCGCTGCGCAAGGCCGAGGCCAACGCGTTCCAGGCAAAATTGCAGGAGCAGCGCTACGCGCAGTTGATCGACGACAAGGCCATCAGTGCCCAGGATTACGACAACGCCCGCGCCAATGCCCGGCAAACCGCCGCCGACGTGGCAGCCAATAAAGCTGCGGTAGAACGAGCGAAGCTGAACCTCGGCTACGCCACCGTCACCGCACCGATTTCCGGGCGGGTCGGCCGTGCATTGGTCACTGAAGGCGCGCTGGTCGGGCAGAACGAAACCACGCCACTGGCACTGATTCAGCAGCTAAACCCGATCTACGCCGATCTCACCCAGTCGACCCGTGAACTCAACGAATTGCGCCGCGCCTTCCGCTCCGGGCAATTGCAGGAAGTCGGTCATGATCAGGTCAAGGCCACACTGATTCAGGATGACGGCAGCCTCTATCCGTTACCGGGCAAATTGCTGTTCAGCGACATCAGCGTCGATCCGGGCACTGGCCAGATCATTCTGCGCAGCGAGTTCCCCAATCCTGACCTCGACCTGCTGCCGGGCAGCTTCATCCGCGTACGCCTGCAACAAGCCACCGTGCAGAACGGCATCACCGTGCCGCAACGTGCGGTGCAGCGTGACAGCGCCGGTATCGCTCAGGTGCTCACCGTCGACCAGCAGATGCGCGTGGCCCAGCAGCCGGTGCAACTGGGCGCGGTGCAAAACGATCGCTGGATCGTCACCGGTGGCCTCAAGCCCGGCGACCGCATTGTCATCGAAGGCCTGCAACACGCCCGCCCCGGCGAAAAAGTACAGATCGACGACACCCCTCTTCCACTTGCCCAGACCTCTGGTCAGTAAGCAGGACGCTTTCATATGCCGCAGTTCTTTATCGATCGCCCAGTGTTCGCCTGGGTCGTCGCCCTGTTCATCCTGTTGGCCGGCGCGCTGTCCATCCCGCAATTGCCGGTGGCGCAGTACCCCGACGTCGCCCCGCCGCAGATCGAAATCTACGCCGTGTACCCCGGCGCATCGGCGCAGACCGTCGATGAAAGCGTGGTCAGCCTGATCGAGGAAGAGCTCAACGGTGCCGATCACCTGCTGTACTTCGAATCGCAGAGCAGCCTCGGCAGCGCGACGATCAAAGCCACCTTCCAGCCGGGCACCAACCCGGAGCTGGCGCAGGTCGATGTGCAGAACCGCCTCAAAGTGGTCGAATCGCGCCTGCCGCAAGCGGTCAACCAGCAAGGTTTGCAGGTGGAGAAAGTCTCTGCCGGCTTTCTGCTGCTGATCACCCTGACCTCCAGCGACGGCAAACTCGATGACGTGGCGCTCAGCGACTATCTGGCGCGCAACGTGATGAACGAGATCAAACGTATCGACGGCGTCGGCAAGGCGCAGCTGTACGGTGCCGAACGGGCGATGCGGATCTGGATCGACCCGCAGAAGCTGATCGGTTTCAACCTGACCCCGGCCGACGTCAACGCTGCCATCGTTGCGCAGAACGCTCAGGTGTCGGCGGGCAGCATTGGTGACTTGCCCAATCCGTCCTCGCAGGAAATCACCGCGACCATTCTGGTCAAGGGCCAGTTGTCGACGCCGGAAGAATTCGCCGACATCGTGCTCAAGGCCAACCCCGACGGCTCCACCGTGCGCATCGGCGATGTGGCGCGGGTCGAAGTCGGCAGTCAGGAATACCAGTTCGGCACGCGCCTGAACGGCAAGCCGTCCACCGCCGTCGGCGTGCAACTGGCCCCGGGGGCCAATGCGCTGGCGACCGCCACCTTGATCCGGGCGAAGATGGACGAACTGTCGCGCTACTTCCCGACCGGCGTCGAATACAAGATACCGTACGACACCTCGCCGTTCGTCAAAGTCTCGATCACCAAAGTGGTTTACACCTTGGGCGAGGCGATGCTGCTGGTGTTTGCGGTGATGTTCCTGTTCCTGCAGAACATCCGCTACACGCTGATCCCGACGCTGGTGGTGCCGGTGGCCCTGATGGGCACGTTCGCCACCATGCTGGCGCTGGGTTTCTCGATCAACGTACTGACCATGTTTGGTATGGTGCTGGCCATCGGCATTCTGGTGGACGACGCCATCGTCGTGGTGGAAAACGTCGAGCGGATCATGGCCACTGAAGGCTTGTCGCCGAAAGAGGCGACGCGCAAGGCCATGAAGCAGATCACCGGGGCGATCATCGGCATCACTCTGGTGCTGGTGGCGGTGTTTATTCCGATGGCGTTCATGCAGGGTTCGGTGGGCGTGATTTACCGGCAGTTCTCTTTGTCGATGGCGACCTCGATCCTGTTCTCGGCGTTCCTTGCCCTGACTCTGACGCCTGCACTGTGCGCCACGCTGCTCAAGCCGATCGCCAAGGGTGAACATCATGAGAAAAGCGGATTCTTCGGCTGGTTCAACCGCCGCTTCGAGCAACTGACCGATCGCTATCAAGGCTGGGTCGGCTACGCGCTGAAGCGCAGCGGGCGATATCTGTTGATCTACGGCGTGCTGCTGATCGGTATGGGGCTGTGCTTTGCGCGTCTGCCCTCCTCGTTCCTGCCGGTCGAGGATCAGGGTTACACCATCACCGACATTCAACTGCCGCCGGGTGCGAGCAAGAACCGTACGGTGCAGGTGGTCGAGCAGATCGAGGCGCACAACGCCAGTGAACCGGGGGTAGGCGACAGCACGGTGATTCTCGGCTTCAGTTTCTCCGGCAGCGGTCAGAACGCGGCGCTGGCGTTTACCACCCTCAAGGACTGGTCTGAACGCGGCAGCGACGATTCGGCTACTTCCATTGCTGACCGCGCCAACATCGCCCTGAGCCAGATCAAGGACGCCGTTGCCTTTGCGGTGTTGCCGCCACCGGTCGACGGACTCGGCACGTCCAGTGGTTTCGAGTTCCGCCTGCAGGACCGTGGCGGCCTCGGTCACGCGACATTGATGCAGGCGCGCAGTGAGCTGCTCGCCGCCGCAGAAAAAAGCCCGGTGCTGATGAACGTGCGCGAAAGCGCGCTGGCCGAAGCACCGCAGGTGCAACTGGAGGTGGACCGCAAACAGGCCAACGCGCTGGGCGTGTCGTTCGCCGACATCGGCAACGCGCTGTCCACTGCCATCGGCTCTTCGTACGTCAACGACTTTCCCAACCAGGGCCGGATGCAACGGGTGGTGGTGCAGGCCGAAGGTGATCAGCGCAGCCAGGTCGATGATCTGCTGAAAATGCACGTACGCAACAATGCCGGGCATATGGTGCCGCTGTCGGCGTTCGTCCAGGCGAAATGGACCCAAGGTCCGGCGCAATTGACCCGCTATAACGGCTACCCGGCGATTGCGATATCCGGCGAACCGTCGCCAGGCCACAGCACCGGTGAGGCCATGGCGGAGATTGAACGGCTCGTCGCTCAAGGGCCGAAAGGTCTGGGTCAGGAATGGACCGGGCTGTCGTTGCAGGAACGTTTGTCCGGCAGTCAGGCGCCGATCCTGCTCGGCCTGTCGTTGCTGATCGTGTTCCTGTGTCTGGCGGCGCTGTACGAGAGCTGGTCGATTCCGACCTCGGTGCTGCTGGTGGTGCCGCTGGGCGTGCTCGGCGCAGTGCTGGCGGTGACCTTGCGCGGGATGCCCAACGACGTGTTCTTCAAGGTCGGGCTGATTACCATCATCGGTCTGTCGGCGAAGAACGCGATCCTGATCATCGAGTTCGCCAAGAGCCTGTATGACGAAGGCCACGACCTGATCGATGCGACATTGCAGGCAGCGCGCCTGCGTCTGCGCCCGATCGTCATGACTTCGCTGGCGTTCATCCTGGGCGTGGTGCCGCTGGCCATCGCCACCGGCGCCAGCTCGGCGAGCCAGCAGGCGATCGGTACCGGCGTGATCGGCGGGATGATCACGGCAACGCTGGCGGTGATCTTTGTGCCGTTGTTTTTCGTGGTGGTGATGAAGCTGGTACAGCGTTTCACCAAACCCCACTGATCCCACTGCAGGAGCTGCCGCAGGTTCGGGCCGCGATCGGACGATCTTTTGATTCTGTTTTATCAAGATCAAAAGATCATCCGATCGCGGCCCGAACCTTCGTCAGCGCCTACAAAAGCACAGCTGCGTGCGCTAAGGTGCAGGGATTGATCATCACTGTGAATCCCCATGCGCTTTCTCGCCCGCACCCACCCTCGCCTGTCCGCCGCCGCCCTGGTCGGCCTTGCCTCCGGCCTGCTGGTTCCTGCCGACTCCATCGTCAGCAAAATCCTTATCGGCTGGAATGCCGGCGTCTGGACTTATTTGATCCTGATGTTCTGGCTGGCCACTCGTGCCAAGGCCCCGGACGTCAAGCGCATCGCCGTCGTTGAAGACGAGAACGCCGGACTGGTGCTGTTCGTGGTGTGTATCGCAGCGCTGGCCAGCCTGGCCGCCATCACCCTGGAACTGGCCGGCACCAAGGATCTGGATACCCATCGCAAACTTTTGCATTACGCGTTCACCGCCGTCACCGTCGTAGGTTCGTGGCTGGTGATCGGGGTGATCTTCTGTGTGCACTACGCACGCCTGTTTTACACCTGGGACGGCAAGGAACCGGCCCTGCGTTTTGCCGAAGGCCTGACCACGCCCAACTACTGGGACTTTCTGTATTTCTCGTTCACCATCGGCGTGGCGGTGCAGACTGCCGATGTCGGCGTTGCTACTCGCGATATCCGCAAGATCGTGTTGGCGCAATCGTTGATCGGTTTTGTGTTCAATACGGCGATTCTGGGTTTTTCGATCAATATCGCGGCGGGCTTGTTCGGCTAAGCAGGCAGACTCATTCAATAAAATCAAAGATTTGCTCAAAAGAGCAGTCACCTGGAAGCGAATAGCTCAGATGGATGGATGTGTGGTCTTCAGGCAAGCCCAAACTCGGCCTTCACACTTTCGGCCACTTGTAAACTGTCAGCACTGACAGTTTACAGCTTGTCGCTTTAACGGTCTGATAGCGTATCCCGAAAGTTTCCTTTATCACGGGATATTTCGTTATGACATGGAGACCGCAATAATGACCAACCGCATCCAGAACATCAGGAATGAAGTCCGCTCAGGCAAGTGTGAAGGAACAATAAACGGAGTAGATAGATTCAACGCCTCTCTTGTAGAACTATCGGAGCAGTCTTTACCACACGGCCAGGCCTACGTGATGTTTGCCCGCCACCGTAATTCTGACTGGACCGCAAAAGAGCTTAAGCTCGCGTTCATGAAAGGCTTGCCGGACAATACCTATCCTGTGACACCGGGTTCGAACCAAGTCATTCTGACATTTGCCGATTTCAGTAATCCCGCCAAAACCATTGTCTATACTCAACAATCGGGGGATGTCGTCATTAAATACGATAGTAATGCAGGCGTTCTATCTGGAAAACTGGAAGACGTCACGCTGATCAATCAAGACGATGACGTGCTGAAAGAAGTCAAACTCAAAATCGATTTTGATGCCAAGGGAGATATTGCCAGTTTGCGTCGCGATAAAACTCGCGCGGCTTGATCAACTGATAAAAAAGGAAGCTCGCGCTTCCTTTTTTATTTGAATCACCATGTATAGCGTAATCCGATATTAGCGCCAAAAGGCTCCTCTATATTTTTCCCATTGCTGTATTCCACATCCGCATGCAGGCTGAAGTTTCTCGCCAGGGCCAATGCGACCCCTGCCCCCAACTCTCCCCGTGAACCTGAAAGATCGTTATTGAAGACATTGTTATTGACTTGCACTTCGTTGTTTTTCGCAAATTCGTGAGCCACTGCCACACGAACATAAGGCTGTATCGTACGACCCTGCTCCAGAGCGATGTTCCGGCCGGCGGTGAGCCCGATCTTGCCAATGAACGAGCGTGTCCGGTCGCCTTCAGCCTGCAGGTCATTGTCCAGGGCATAGTTTTTACCCTGGACGACCACCGCAGACCAATGCGTGTACGGTTCAAGGAAGTTGCCACCGGCAAAGGTGATGTGTCTGCCAAACTCCACCGAGCCGCCGAAGCCTGAGTTGTCGTAATGGCCCTTGGCGCGAGTACCATCGCTCAGGCCTACTTTGGCGTCATTACGGAAACGGTTGGCCTTCAATACCCCGTCGAAGTAATAACCTGATCCTGCATCCAGCCAGGTCAGGTAGCTGCCCAGATAGTAGCTTTTCACACTTCCCGATGTGCCGGCAGCAAGATCGAGGTCGGATTGGCTTTGACCTGCCATTACGCCGATCAGCCATTGACCATCGCCAAGGGGTAGCGGAGCATCCGCGCCAAGGGTGAATCCGTGCTGACGTTGCTGATAGCCGACGCCCGAGCCGTCAGCGATATTGTATTTACTGGTGTAAGTACGTCCCCATGCACCCGCTTGGCCACCGTTGAAACGCAGCTCGCCCATCCGGCTGCGCAGAGAGGTCAATTCGCCCAACCAGATGGTGGACGCCGTATTGAACAGTGCAAGCACCGAGCGTGTCCCCGGACTGACCGTTTTGGTGCTGGGGTCTAGAATCCAGTCATTTCCGCTCTTTGCCAGAGCATAGGAATACGTACCGAGATCGACTTCGCGGTTTATGAAGAAGTGGGCATCACCACCCGCCGTTTGCACCACTCGGACAGGCTGCCCCGCAGCAGGGTCCAGACCACTGCTGCTGATCAACAGCTCATGGGTTCCTTTCGCGGAACCGGTAATGTTCAACAAGTCGGTTTCGCCGGTTGCGAAATTGGTTCCGAGCACAAAGCGACCGTTACCGGATAACGAATGCACGTTGAGCTGATAGAAAGCATCACTGGAGCCCAACTCCACGGTTCCCCCGTTATTCAGGGTGAGTTCGTCGATCGTGGTTGTGCCTGTCATGACTAATCTGGAACTATCATTGATCGTGGCACTGGAAACGTTTTGCAAATGTCCCGTCAACATGGAGTTGTTCTGCAACGTCAGGTCAGTGCGACTGCCTTGCTCAGTGACAATGTCACCGTGGAGTTGGCTGGCATTGACAACCAGGGATGCATTGGCCCCCCCCTTGACCTCCAGCAACGTGCCATTGCCCGCTACCAGGTTTGATCTGGTCAATGAAATGGAAGCGTTGGCGTCTGAGGTGCCAGCGAAATCAACAAGGATGGCCGAGCCGGTTTTACCCTGCACCGTACTGTCCTCAATATTCAGTACGGCCGGTTGCACCTCGTTCAGGTCCAGGTCGATGACCACGCCTTCCCTGCCGCCGACGACAGTGCTGCCGCGAATCGCTGCCTGACCACTGCTCAAACGCAATCCATAACTGCTGGCACCGGTTCCCACAAGCGTCGAGTCGGCAAGTTCAAGCGTGCTGTGAGCGGTGACCAATGCCCCACCCGTGACTCCGCTGATTGTACTGTCCATGACCGAAACATGGGAGCCGATCTGAGTACCTACTGTACGAGCGGCCTGCAGCCCTATCCGGCTGCCGGTGATCACACTGTTGTTGATCGAGGCGTTGGAGTTACTCAGCAGGACTGCCGCGAGGCCTGCCCCGGAAACAGTTGCACCAGTGAGGTTGACCGTCGACCCGTTGCGAGCCGAGATGGTCTGAGTCGAGCTGCCGGCATTCACGATCAGCGTCGAGTTGTCAGAGGAGATGCCAAGCGTTTGCGCAGCATTGACAGTCAAGGTGGCATTATCGGAAAGATCCCAACGTTCCGGTGTGCCGCCGACCACTGTTTCATTCCCGCCAATAACGGTACCGGCACTTGCAAATGAAGTGCAAAGCGCCAGCAGAGGCGAACTGAAGATAATGTAACGGGACGCTCGAGCGGCTCCCAACGATAGTTTATCCCGCATAGTGAATACCTGTTTTGACTTTTGATGAGGGCTGATTCATCCCTCTCTATATGGGAGCGAGGCTATAGAGATGTATCGCAATGTTCTGTAGGACTTATCCCTTAACCCCACAGGACAAATCCTAAAAATACGAGCGACGTCATTTTTGGATAAACAAAAAAGGGGATGACAGCTCACCTGCCGCCCCCTTCGGCTCAAGTCAAACCATGCTCAGGGCTCTGGCACGTATTCATCACAGTATTGGCCATCGCTGTAAACCAGGTCCAACTCATGAGTAGCAATTAATGAATCTTTTGTCGGGTTATTTCCTGGTCCTCCACGAGAAATTACGTAGAGCAACCTGGCGTCCCCTCCATGTGCCGGTTTGAACTGATCTTTCCAAACGCCGAGTTCGAGCACGACTCCCTCTTCAGGAAAATTGCCCTCAATCTCAAACTTCACGTCAACTTCTGTATCGGGTATCAGTACCGGAGGACTGGCCTTGTCATAAGCGGCATATTTCAGCGTAATTTCTTCACCAGCGACCGTGTAGGGGTTGGGTAATATAGTTACGCGCAGATTTCTCCTTTCCGTACCATCACCCGGGTTGGTTGCAGTTGGATAGTTCAGTGTTGCACAACCGATCCTGCGCCGCGGACCAGCAAGGTTTTGCACGATGGGCGCAGCCATTTCAACAGGAAACTCTTCAACCGCAATATTTCTCGGTCTCGAGCGCGTTGGGTTGGTGCCTGTTTGAGTATACAGTACATATTCCAATACTTTGTTTCCACTTTTCTGCTGCTCAATAATCTCCCAAGGAATATTGCGAGCGATCTCTGTATCCTCCTGACCTGCTGTCAAAGCGATAGGGTCGCCGATTCTTATATCGTTATAGAACACGTCCATAAACCAGCCTTCTTGAGTAGGCGGCTTATCGAACAAACGAATATAGGCAGTAACATTTGTGTCGCCGTAATCGTCTTCCTTGATTTCGTTTGCGCTGCCTTTTGTAGTTGTTAGTCGCGGCGCCTCCAGCCCGATGGTAATGGGGTCAGGACCTATGTAGGAAATATCAACCTCGATGATCTTACTGCTCGTCGCAAGTTCCCGGCTTCCATTACGGAACATTTTGAAACTGACAATCGTCGGTACAATACCATCGGTGTCGCCATAAACAGCTTTGACAATATCATAAGGAGCATGGAACGTTAGCTCGGTCGAAGTTCCTACTCGCTGTTCGCTGCCGACCTGTTTACCCCCCCAAAGTCCAATGATGGTATCGCTAGGTGTGTTAGGTGTCGGCACCTTGACCTTGAATTCCACGCCGAGAAGATCAAATTGAGTATCCTCGAGATCAATCAAATTATCGCCATCCTCACCCTTGGCCAGTGTTACGACCGGCGGCAGGACGGTGGAAGGATCCGGATCTTTTGCATGGACGACATTGCGCTGGCTGGAGCCTGATCGTTTCGACACATTCCCAGGCAAATCCCTTGCGAAATAAATGAGCTGATTCGGCCCATCATCTGCTTCCAGAAAAAACCTGACGGGAATGGCCGCCTCGCCTGCTATCGACAGATGGCCTTCAAACACTTCAGGATCAAACTCGGGATCAGGAGCCAGTGCAAAGTAGAACGTGTACCAATCCGTCGCTTCGTAATTGGCTGGAAGCGGAGGTTTGACGATGATATGGGTTTTGCCTTCGAGATATTCGTCATCTAGGTTCTTGTCTGGCGGCAGATCCGCGGGCCATTCAGGCGCACCGGGAGTGCGATCGGAAGGCGGTTGTTTTACGACGTAGGGTCTCGTGCGGTCGATAGCGAGGGTTGCGATGTCCGATCTCGCATCATTCGTCCCGTTGGACCAATAAATATATGAAATCTCCCATTCAGTTGGAGTCTCCGGCGTGCGTTCTTCTATCAGAAAGCGTTCTGGAATCGTGAACGGTATGGACCAGTCGCGCTCAGCTACAGGACCTGGCTCTATAAAATCATCTTCGCCCCCAGGCAGAATATAAAGCCAAGCGATGCTGCCCTTCTTGCGGATCTGAGGTTGAAAAGCATCGTCTGCAAATTCAATCAAGGGCTTGGGTACCAAATAATCCAGATCCATACCAGGTTTCAGGTTTGCCACCGGAATGCGAAGATCCCCTCCCGGCAAAGTCTGCGCAGGAAACGTGACCTGCTTCGGCGGATCCTCATCAATACCCTCAGCCGGAGTCGTCCTCGCTCTGAGTGCAGCTAATCTGGACAACTGGCCTTTTTTCACGATCGCATTCATATCAGTCTCCATTTCCTTCAAGATTATTCAACGCATTACAATTACGACGTCCCTCTATTGCCACTCCAACCTTGCCACTCACATAACTACGGACCACAGGGCAATGGTTCCCCCGATATGATCCTGTCTATCTTCACAAGAGCAACTTTAGAAACCCCTATCAATTTGCGTCCACGATATATTCGATATTGAAGTGTCGCCGAGGCTTCTGTGACCAGCGGTTTGACATGTACATCGTAGGGCAGCACTACTTCTTCATACCCCGAACTGATGTCGGTATTGCTCAGCACACGGGGAGTAAACTTTTTACGCGCCCTTGTATATTCCAGACCGGAGGCATTCCAGCTGGCGGGGTAGGCTCTCCAAAACAGTTCCAGCCGATCCTCCCTTTGATAACCCATCAACGGAGGAATCCGTACCCTGATACCCTCCCATAACGGCGGTTGAGTACTGCATGACAAATATCCATTAATGTTGGCATCAAAAAAACGCGGCTCTTCAAGCTCTCGCGGGATTGGCGTGTGATCAATCGTGAGATTGCGAGGTTTTGAAGGAGATGGGTTATCAGCAGTGTCCATCACCTGATACCACAACTGCCCAATACCATTGAGTTGCAAATAAACCGCATCAATATGAACAATAAACTCTGACTTTATGTCCGCAGGCGTAATAACAGTTTGGATTTCGACAATCGGCTGCCCGGGAAGCTCAAAATAAACAGTCAAAAGATCTCTGTCGCCCGGATCTGTTGCATGATCGGGCCAGAGAGGTACGACTACATCAATGCCGGTAAGCAGCAACTCTTGCGGAATATGCCCATCCGGATCAATGTCAGGATCTTCCACACCAATTACTTCAGGTGGATTGAAGTCAAGGGGGGTTTGGTCAGGCATATATAAATCCTCTGTAAGTCTTGGAATAAAATCCAGTCCCTGCAAGGATTAAACGCCGCGACCGGGCATTTGCCTACTGTCAGATCTGACAGTTATTTCGACCGCCTGTCGGAATTTCCCGGTAACTTCCCGCGAAAGAGCTTGACGCGTCACCCGAAACGCGGATTCACTGAAACCGGTTTCATCGCACTCGAAAAACAATAAGGCACACGCATGAACGATTTCTTCGCCGCCCAGCGCAGCCGCGTGACCATGCTCGATGTCGCCGAACGCGCCGGCGTGTCCAAGGCCAGCGTCTCGCGCTTTATCGGCGACGACCGCGCCCTGCTCTCCGATGCCATCGCCTTGCGCATAGAACAGGCGATCGCCGAACTGGGTTATCGCCCCAACCAGATGGCCCGCGGCCTGAAACGCGGGCGCACCCGCCTGATCGGCATGCTGGTGGCCGATATCCGCAACCCTTATTCGATTGCCGTGATGCACGGGGTGGAAACCGCCTGCCGTGCGCATGGCTACAGCCTGGTGGTGTGCAACACCGACCGTGATGACGAGCAGGAACGCCAGCACCTGGCGCTGTTGCGCTCGTACAACATCGAAGGGCTGATCGTGAACACCCTCGGCCATCACCGTGACGAGCTTCACGAACTGCACCGGGAAATGCCGCTGGTGCTGGTGGATCGCAAGGTCGATGACCTCGACAGCGACATGCTCGGGCTGAACAACTCGCAAGCGGTCGAGATGGCCCTGACGCACCTTGAGCAGCGCGGCTATCGCGATGTTTTGCTGGTGACTGAGCCGTTTGACGGCACCAGTTCGCGGATCGAGCGAGTCAGCAGTTTTCAGGCGCAAATTGCCCGGTGCTCCGGGTTGACCGGAGCAGTGCTGGAAACCAGCGACGCGCTCGCCACTTATCTGCAAACATTTTTAAACACCAAGGCTAACGGCCCCAAAGCACTGTTTTGCGCCAATGGCGTGGCGGCGCTGGCCTGTACGCTGGCCTTGCGCGAAATCGGTTGCCGGTTGTTCGAGGATGTCGGGCTGATTGCCCTGGACGATCTGGATTGGTACCCGTTGGTGGGCAGCGGAATTACCGCCCTCGCCCAGCCGACGGCCGAGATTGGCGCGCGGGCGTTTGAGTGTTTGCTCAAGCGTTTGCGGGGGGATGTCGAGGTAGCGCGCAGGGTGGATTTTGCGCCGGTGTTGGTTGAGCGCGGGTCTACCCGAGGATCTTTGCGGTGACTGTTATGGCGCCTTCGCGAGCAAGCTCACTCCTACAGGGGGAGCGCGTTTCAAATGTAGGAGTGAGCCTGCTCGCGATGACGCCCGAAAGCCCGACAAAGATCCATCAGATTTTTTTTGAACAAAAATGAAACCGGTTTCAGAGGTAGATAACAATGAATAAACCTGCCGTTTCCATCAGCCTTTCCAGCTACGGCGCCGAGCTTGTGCGCCAACGCGGGCAGGACTTCTTCATCGACGTGCTGGCCGCTGCCGGCGCTGATCGCATCGAGTGGCGCGAAGAGTTGCTGACCCGCGAAGTGCCCGAGCAACTGCAAGCCGCCACCCAGGCCCAGGGCCTGCAAAGCATCTATTCGTCGCCGAGCGAACTGTGGCTGGCCGGGCAGGCACGGCCCAATCCGGAGCTGATCAGCGCCCTGCAACATGCAGAGGCGTTTGGCTCGAAATGGCTGAAAGTCTCGCTCGGTTACTTCACCGACAATTGTGATCTGCAGGTGTTGAAGCAACTGCTCGGCAACAGCCCGGTGCAACTGCTGGTGGAAAATGACCAAACCTTGCATGGCGGCCGCATCGAACCGTTCCAGCGCTTTTTCGCGGCGGTCGAGCAGCATGATTTGCCGATCAAGATGACCTTCGATATCGGCAACTGGCAGTGGCAGGACCAGTCCGCCGCCAACGCCGCACGTCTGCTCGGACGGCATGTCGGCTACGTGCATTGCAAAGCCGTGGCCCGCCGCGCCGACGGCAAACTGGTCGCCGTGCCGCCCGCCGTCAGCGACCTGCATTTGTGGGAACAACTGCTGCGGCACATGGCCCAAGGCGTTATGCGTGCCGCCGAATACCCGTTGCAGGGCGATGATCTGGTGGCGTTGACCACGGAACACGTCGCCGCCCTCGCCCGCCTTGGTCAATCGCGCCTGGAGCCTGCCCATGTCTGACATCGATATTCTGTCGTTCGGCGAAACCATGGCGATGCTGGTCGCCGAACAGACCGGTGATCTGGCTGCCGTCGAGCACTTTCACAAACGCATTGCCGGCGCCGACAGCAATGTGGCGATCGGCCTGTCGCGCCTGGGTTTCAATGTGGCGTGGCTGAGCCGGGTCGGCGCCGATTCCCTCGGACGCTTCGTGGTCCAGACCTTGATCGAGGAAGGTCTGGATTGCAGTCACGTCGCAGTCGACAGCGCGCATCCGACCGGTTTCCAGTTCAAGTCGCGTAACGACGATGGCAGCGATCCGCAAGTCGAGTATTTCCGCCGTGGCTCGGCGGCCAGTCATCTGTCACCGCTGTCGATCAGTGACAGCCTGCTGAGCGCCCGCCACCTGCACGCCACCGGGATTCCACCGGCACTGTCGGCGAGCGCCCGGGAAATGTCTTGCGAGCTGATGACGCGCATGCGCCATGCCGGGCGCAGCGTGTCGTTCGACCCCAATCTGCGCCCGAGCCTGTGGGCCTCTGAGCAAGAGATGATCCGCGAGATCAACCGCCTCGCCGCCCTCGCCCACTGGGTGCTGCCGGGCTTGAGCGAAGGTCGCTTGCTGACCGGTTTCGAAGACCCGGCGGACATCGCGGCGTTTTATCTCGATCAAGGCGCCGAAGCCGTGGCGATCAAGCTCGGGCCACAAGGTGCCTATTACCGCACGCAGCTGGATCAGGGCTTTGTCGCCGGGGTACCGGTGGCCAACGTGGTCGACACCGTGGGTGCGGGGGACGGATTTGCCGTCGGCATGATCAGTGCGCTGCTGGAGCATCAGAGTTTTGCCGAGGCGGTGCAACGCGCCAACTGGATTGGCAGTCGGGCGGTGCAGAGTCGCGGGGATATGGAGGGGTTGCCGACCCGGTCTGAGCTCGTCGCTGAATTCGAGGCCGCTGATCGCGAGCAGGCTCACTCCTACATTGGATCTCCGCCAGTCACAGCTGCAGCGGCAAACACATAACCCTTGTAGGAGTGAGCCTGCTCGCGATGAGGCCCGCTCAGACAACCCATTAATTGAACCTGCTGCGACAAAAACAACAAGCTCAGGAGCAACACCATGAAAACTGCAACCCTCGCCGCCCGTCGCTGGTGGTACATCATGCCGATCGTGTTCATCACTTACAGCCTGGCGTATCTGGATCGCGCCAACTACGGCTTTGCCGCCGCCTCCGGCATGGCTGCCGACCTGATGATCACCCCGGGCCTGTCTTCATTGCTCGGGGCGCTGTTCTTCCTTGGCTACTTTTTCTTCCAGGTGCCGGGAGCGATCTACGCGCAAAAGCACAGCGTGAAAAAGCTGATTTTCTTTAGCCTGATTTTCTGGGGCGGCCTCGCCACCCTGACCGGCGTGGTCTCCAACGCCTACTGGCTCATCGTCATCCGCTTCATGCTCGGCGTGGTCGAAGCCGCGGTAATGCCGGCGATGCTGGTTTACCTGTGCCACTGGTTCACCCGTGCCGAACGCTCGCGGGCCAACACTTTTCTGATCCTCGGCAACCCGGTGACCATGCTGTGGATGTCGGTGGTTTCCGGCTATCTGGTGCAGCACTTCAGTTGGCGCTGGATGTTCATCATCGAAGGCTTGCCGGCGGTGATTTGGGCGTTTATCTGGTGGAAACTGGCCGATGATCGTCCGGCTCAGGCCAAGTGGCTGAGCGACCAGGAAAAGCACGATCTGGAAAGCGCCCTCGCCGCCGAACAGGTCGGGATCAAAGCGGTGAAGAACTACGCCGAAGCGTTCCGTTCGCCGAAGGTGATCATTCTGGCGCTGCAGTTTTTCTGCTGGAGCATCGGCGTCTACGGCTTCGTGCTGTGGCTGCCGTCGATCCTCAAGGCCGGCGCGCAAATGGACATGATCGAAGCCGGCTGGCTGTCGGCGCTGCCGTATCTGGCGGCGGTGATCGGCATGCTCGCAGTGTCGTGGGGCTCGGACAAACTGCAAAAGCGCAAACGCTTCGTCTGGCCGCCACTGCTGATCGCCTCCATTGCGTTCTACGGCTCCTACGCCCTGGGCGCCGAGCATTTCTGGTGGTCGTACACGCTGCTGGTGATCGCTGGCGCCTGCATGTACGCACCGTACGGGCCGTTCTTCGCCATCGTTCCGGAGATCCTGCCGGCCAACGTCGCCGGTGGGGCCATGGCGCTGATCAACAGCATGGGTGCGCTGGGTTCGTTCGGCGGCTCGTATCTGGTCGGTTATCTGAACAGCTCCACCGGTTCGCCCGGTGCTTCGTACCTGCTGATGAGCGGCGCGTTGCTGTTGTCGGTGGTGCTGACGATTTTTCTCAAGCCCGGCGCCAGTGACCGCGTCGTGGCCAAAGCCGTTGCCACGCGTCCTGTGCCAGCGCATTCCTGAAAGGATTTTTCGTCCATGAAAAAGCAAGTCGTGCTGTACAAGAAACTCTCGCCGGCGCTGATGGCGCGCCTGCAGCAACACTGTGACGTGACACTGATCGAAAGCCTCGACGCCGACGGCTTGATGAAACTGCGCGACGCCCTGCCTGGCGTCCATGGTTTACTCGGCGCCAGTTTGAAACTCGACGCCGCGCTGCTCGATCTGGCGCCGCAGCTTGAGTCCATCGCCAGTGTCTCGGTGGGTGTCGACAACTACGACATCGACTACCTGACGCGGCGCGGGATCCTGCTCAGCAATACCCCGGATGTGCTCACCGAAACCACCGCCGACACCGGTTTCGCCCTGATCCTCGCCACGGCCCGGCGCGTGGTGGAACTGGCGAACATGGTGCGCAGCGGCCAGTGGCATCGCAACATCGGCCCGGCGCATTTCGGTACCGATGTACACGGCAAGACCCTGGGCATCATCGGCATGGGGCGGATCGGTGAAGCGTTGGCGCAGCGCGGGCATTTCGGTTTTGGCATGCCGGTGCTCTATCACAGCCAGTCGCGCAAACCGGCGGTCGAAGCGCGTTTCGACGCGCAGTACCGCAGCCTTGAGTCGCTGCTGCAAGAGGCGGACTTCATCTGCCTGACCCTGCCGCTGACCGCGCAGACCGAAGGTTTGATCGGCGCCGAGCAGTTTGCGCTGATGCGCCCCGAGAGTATTTTCATCAATATCTCGCGCGGCAAAGTGGTGGATGAAGCGGCGCTGATCGACGCGTTGCGCCATCGGCGGATTCGCGCAGCGGGGCTGGATGTGTTCGAGCGTGAGCCGCTGAATCATGATTCGCCGTTGTTGCAGTTGAACAATGTGGTGGCGACGCCGCACATGGGCTCGGCGACGCATGAGACGCGCGAGGCGATGGCACGGTGTGCGGTGGAGAATCTGCTTGCTGCATTGGCTGGGGAGAAGCCTCTAAATCTGGTGAATCCGGCGGCTTGGCAGGGCTGAAAAAAATCGCCGACTGAGAGTCCGTCTTCGCGAGCAAGCTCGCTCCCACAGGGTTCGGGTTGCACATAAAACTTTGTGCCCCCCCAAATCACTGTGGGAGCGAGCTTGCTCGCGAAAGGGCCAGCCTCGACAACACAAAACTGTCAGGCACTACGCGCCTGAAGAAGCTGCACCGCACACAACGCAATCCGCGCACAGGCATCCGCCAGTTGCACCCGATCCAGCACCAGCCCGATGCGAATATGCCCCGCCGCACTCGGCCCGAACGCTTCACCGGCCAGCACCGACACGCCGTACCCTTCCAGCAGCCGCTCGGCAAACACCTGTGCGCCATACCCGGTCTGGCGCACATCGACCATCACGAACATCCCGCCATCCGGGCGGATCGGTTGCAACCCCGGGCAACCGCGCAAACGCTCGCAGACCAGATCGCGGCGCAACCGATATTCCTCGCGCATCTGCGTCACTTCCGGCAGATCACTGGCCAACGCGACTTCCGCTGCTTTCTGCACGAAGTCCGGCAGGCCGAAGAGCATGCTCAACGACAGGTTCACCAGATGCTCGGCCAGCACCTTCGGGCCGATCGACCAGCCAATGCGCCAACCGGTCATGGCGTGAGATTTCGACAGGCTGTTGATGGTCGCCGTGCGTTCGGCCATGCCCGGCAGGCTCGCCGGGCTGATGTGTTCGCCCTCGTACAGCAGATCGCTGTAGACCTCGTCGCTGATCAGCCACAAATCGTGGCGCACGCACAGCGCCGCCAGTTCCTGCCAGATCAGCAGGGACAGGCTTGCGCCAGAAGGATTGTTGGGGCTGTTGAGCAACAGGGCACGGGTTTTCGGCGTGATTCGTGCCGCGACATCGGCGGGATCGACTCTAAAGCCGTTTTCCGGCCGTACCGGCACCGGCACCACCGTCGCACCGCAGGCCCCGAACACGCCTTCATAAGTCACGTACATCGGCTCGGCGACGATTACCTCGTCCTCCGGGTCCAGCAGACACTGGGCCACCGAATACACCGCACATTGCGCGCCGGGCAGCACGATCACGTGCTCGGCATCCACCACCTGGCCGCTGCGCCGCTGGTGGCGGGCAGCGATCAATTTGCGCAGCGCCAAGCGGCCACGCACTTCGGAATAATGGGTGTCGCCGGCCAGCAGACTGTCGATGGCGCCGTGGATGATCGGCAGCGGTGTGTCGAAATCCGGATCCCCCACGCTCAGCAGCAGGATATCGACACCCTCGGCGCGCAGCTCCAGCGCTCGGTCGTGAATCCGCCAGGCCGCTGCTCCCTCCCCGGCGATGCGTTGGGTCAAGGCTGAATAGCGCATGCACGTCTCCTGATTGCGCGGTCTCCAGCCTTCACCCTAGGTCAAATCACAAACCGCGCCACCATGGCATTCAAATCCACTGCCAGACGCGACAGTTCATGGGTGGCGGCGCTGGTCTGGTTGGCGCCGGCAGCCGATTGGGTGGCCAGGTCGCGAATATTGACCAGGTTGCGATCAACTTCACGGGAGACCTGCGCCTGTTCTTCCGAGGCGCTGGCGATCACTAGGTTGCGCTCGTTGATCTGATGGATCGACTGGGTGATCTGTTCCAGCGCCACACCGGCGGCGCGGGCCATTTCCAGGGTGGTCTGGGTGCGCTGGTTGCTTTGCTGCATCGACGAAACCGCTTCACCCGTGCCGTTCTGGATGCCGGCGACCATTTTTTCGATTTCCTGGGTCGATTGCGCGGTGCGGTGGGCCAAGGCGCGCACCTCATCCGCTACTACGGCGAAACCGCGTCCGGCCTCACCGGCACGCGCCGCTTCAATCGCCGCGTTGAGGGCCAGCAGGTTGGTCTGTTCGGCGATGGCGCGAATCACGTCCAGTACCTTGCCAATGTCGCGGCCCTGCGCGGCGAGGCCTTCGATCATTTGCGCGGTGTTCTGCACGTCGTGGGTCATGGTCTGGATCGCGTCGACGGTTTTCACCACTTGATCGCGACCTTCGCGGGCGGCCTGGGTCGACTGGTTCGAGGCTTCGGACGTCGACACCGCGTTGCGTGCGACTTCTTCCACGGCGGCGGTCATTTCGTTGACGGCGGTGGCAGCCTGTTCGATTTCATCGTTCTGCTGCTGCAGGCCACGGGAAGCCTCTTCGGTGACCGCGCTGAGCTCTTCGGCAGCAGCGCCAAGTTGCGTGGCGGAACCCGCGATCTGTTCGATGGTTTTGCGCAGGTTGGTCTGCATCAGAGCCAGCGCTTCGAGCAGGCGAGCCGGTTCGTCCTTGCCGTCGACTTCAATGGTTTTGCTCAGGTTGCCGCCGGCAATGGTTTGCGCTGCCAGCACCGCGCGGTTCAACGGGGTAACGATGCTGCGGGTCAGCAGCAGGGCCAACAGCACCGTCGCCAATGCGGCAACCACCGCGACAATGACGATGCCGGTGATGGCGCTGTCGTAATGTTCGCCCGCTTGAGCGGAGGCGTCTTTCGCACCGGCGGCGTTGATCGCAATCAGTTTGTTGAGCTGCTCGCCCATCTGATCGGTGCCGTCCTTGATTCGCGTGTTGATCAGGGTGCGCATCTCCTCGACCTTGTCCTGACGCGACAGCTCCATCATCTGGTTTTGCGCTTGCAGATAGTTGTCCAGCGTCGCGGCAAACGCGTTGTATTGCGCCAGCTCTTCGCTACCGGCGGGCAACGCGGCATAACTGGCCTGAGCGCTGCGAACCTTGTCCACCAGCACGCCGATGCGCGTTTGCGCTTCTTGCAGACCTGCCGGGTCGCGGTTGACCAGAATCCGGAACGACAGGATCCGCAGGCGCAGAACGTTTTCCGTCACCACGCCAAGGTAGGTCACGCTGGGCAGTTGATTGGTTTCCATGTCGATGGAAGCCTGGCGGATGGTCGACATGCGGTTGACGGCGAACACACCAAGGACAATAACCAGCAAGGCAATAAAAGCAAAACCGAGGAAGGCACGGGGCGCGATATTCAGGTTACGCAAGGACATGGTTGGACTCTCGGGTAGAGGTAACTGCGAGCGTCCTTGCCGTCATCACTGGACCTTGGGGCGGGTTCAGTGTGGCGTCACTGTTCGAGGGAATCTGTGTGCGCCTGATCTCTGTATCGGCTGGGCTTTAGGAAGATTTGGTGTAAAGCGAAAATATTTTTCAAGGTGTTTCATCACTGAAACACCGTTGAAGCTTGCCCTACTTCTGTGGCGAGGGAGCTTGCTCCCGCTGGGCTGCGAAGCGGCCCTATAACCTGCCACCACGTATCATCAGTTTCACCGCATCAGGCGGGTTGACGACTGCTGCGCAGCCGAGCGGGAGCAAGCTCCCTCGCCACAACATCTTCAGGGCATCAGCTATTGAGTTTGGCCATCTGCCAGACCCGGGCGATGTCCGTCGCCCGTTCGCGCAGCAGGCGCGGAGCTTCGGCGCAGGCCCGTTCAAGGGTCATCGGGCCGCTGGTGACGGCGAATGCCGCGTCGATGCCGTGCTCGTACAGTTCCTGATAACCCTCGCCCAACGTGCCGGCGATGACAATCACCGGGACCCCGTGTTGTTTGGCAATCCGCGCCACGCCGAACGGGGTCTTGCCGCGCAGGGTTTGCGCGTCGAACCGCCCTTCGCCGGTGATCACCAGATCGGCGCCGTTGACCGCTTCGGCCAGCCCGACCAACTCGGCCACCACTTCGACGCCGGCCTGAAATTGCGCACCGAGAAATGCCTTCGCCGCAAAGCCCAATCCGCCCGCTGCTCCGCTGCCCGGCTCATCGCGAACGTCCTTGTCCAACGCCTGCGCGCAGAGCTCGGCGAAGTGTCCCAGCGCCTGATCCAGTTGCTGCACCTGTGCCGGTGACGCGCCCTTTTGCGGGCCGAAAATCGCCGAGGCGCCGTGCGGGCCGCAGAGTGGGTTGTTGACGTCGGCGGCGATATCGAAGCGTACCTGCGCCAGACGCGAATCCAGATCACTCAGATCCAGATGGGCCAATTGCGCCAAGGCAAGACCACCCGGCACCAGCGCCTGCCCCTGCGCATCGAACAATTTCAAACCGAGCGCCTGCATCGCGCCGGCGCCGCCGTCGTTGGTGGCGCTGCCGCCAATCGCCAGAATCACCCGTTGCGCACCGGCATCCAGCGCGGCGCGAATCAGTTCACCGGTGCCGAAGGTGCTGGTGATGCAGGCATCGCGCTGCCCCGTGGGCACCAGTTGTAAACCACTGGCCTCAGCCATTTCGATGATCGCGGTGTGGTTGTGTGGCAGCCAGCCCCACGCGGCATCGACCGGTGTGCCCAACGGCCCGCGTACGCGGGTGCGGCGCAGCTCGCCTTCACACGCGGCAAGAATCGACTCCACCGTGCCCTCGCCACCGTCGGCCATCGGGCACTTGACCAATGTCGCCTGCGGCCAGACTTGCGCCAGCCCCAGCGCAATGGCCTCGGCAACGCCTTGGGCACTCAGGCTGTCCTTGAACGAATCGGGGGCGATGACGATTTTCATGCGAATTCTCCAGTTCCAATGCACCTCATGCTGCCAGTCGGCATGCGCATTGACGCCTGTCCGCTGCACAAGGGCGGTTGGCGTTTATTGTTCATTTCTACAAAAGCCTGTGTTGAATGTGCCGACGCTTTCGCGAGCAAGCTCGCTCCCACAGGGGAATGCATTTCAAATGTGGGAGCGAGCTTGCTCGCGAAGGCGCCGGTGAAAACACCCGATCAACTCGAGTCAGTCTGCGGCAGCAATTGCACTCCGAGATATAGCGCCAGCATCCCGTCGAGCTTCAGCGGATCCACCCCGCTGATCTCGGCAATCCGCTCCATCCGGTAACGCAGGCTGTTGCGATGAATGCCCAATGCATCGGCACACGCCTGACTCTGCCCATCGTGTTCACACCAACTGCGCAGGGTCGCGAGCAACTGGCCGTTGCCATCCTTGGTGATGACCTTGCGCAACGGTTTGAGCAATTCATCCAGCGCATCATCGTTGCGATGGCGCCAGAGCATCACCGGCAAGCGATAGCGGTTGAGGGTCAGCAAACGCGAGTGCGGCAGCACATCCCGGCCATAGGCAAGCAAATCGCCGACCCGCCGATAGCAACGGCGTAACCCGGCCAGCCCATCCGCCTGCCCACCCACAGCGATGCGCAGAATGTTCCAGCCGAGGCCATCAAGCTTTTCCAGCAAACGATCATGCTCAACCGCCTGACTTGCAGGTCGGCACCACAGCAGCGATGACTTGGCCGAACTTACGCACCAACTGTCCGGGTAGCGCGAGGTCAGCCAGGCGCTCAAGGCCTCGACAGTCTGCCCCGGCCCGTGCTCCAGACCCAGCTCGAACAGATACGGCACCCGGGTCAATTGCGGCTTGAGCCCCAATTGCTGCGCCTCATCGACCAGCCGCGGCGAGTCCCCCGCTTCGCTCAACAGCAACGCCAGCAGGTCATCGCAACGCTGGCGCCGCCATTGCTGCTCGGCCTGCTGATTGCGCTGACCGACGAGCATTTCGGCAGTCATGCGCACCAGTTCGGCGTAGGTGCGCAGTTGCTCCGGTTCGCCGGTGATGCCAAGTACGCCGATCAGCCGCTGATCGAGCATCAGCGGCAGGTTGATCCCCGGCTGCACACCCTTCAAGTGCACGGCGGTTTGCGCGTCGATCTCCACCACCCGCCCGTTGGCCAGCACCAGTTGCGCACCTTCGTGACGGGTGTTGATGCGCTCCGGCTCACCGCTGCCGAGGATCAACCCCTGGCTGTCCATGACGTTGACGTTGTAGGGCAAAATGGCCATGGCCCGGTCGACGATATCCTGAGCGAGGTCGTGATCGAGTTCGAACATGATCGGCAAAATCCTTAAGCAGCGGCGGCGGACAGTTGTTCACCCGCACAGGGTCTGGCGGCAAACCCTGTGCTCAGGCACAAAGACAATCCGGCCACAGGTGGCCGAGACTCTCGGGGCGATCAACGTTAACCTGTGCATCGCAAAAAATCATAATAAAGAGAGAGCCGCTATGTCGCAGAGCGCCGCAGCTACCCAGACCATCGATGACGGTAAAAACGCCGTCTACAAACGCATCACCCTGCGTTTGATTCCCTTCATCTTCATCTGCTACCTGTTCAACTACCTCGACCGGGTCAACGTTGGCTTCGCCAAACTGCAGATGCTCGACGCACTGAAGTTTAGTGAAACCGTGTACGGCCTCGGTGCCGGGATCTTCTTCATCGGCTACGTGCTGTGCGGCGTGCCGAGCAATCTGGCCTTGACCCGATTCGGCCCGCGCCGCTGGATCGCGCTGATGATGATCACTTGGGGCACGCTGTCGACCTGTCTGTTGTTCGTCACCACCCCGACCCAGTTCTACACCCTGCGCCTGTTCACTGGCGCAGCCGAAGCCGGGTTCTTCCCCGGTGTGGTGCTGTATCTCTCGCAGTGGTTCCCGACGTTCCGCCGTGGGCGGATCATGGCGCTGTTCATGTCAGCGATCCCGGTGTCCGGCCTGCTCGGCAGTCCGTTTTCCGGCTGGATTCTCAATCACTTCGCCGCAGGCCAGGGCGGTCTGGCCGGCTGGCAGTGGATGTTTCTGCTGCAAGGCATTCCAACAGTCATCCTCGGCGCCCTCGCCTATTTCCTGCTGAGCGACAGCTTTGCCAACGCCAAGTGGCTGAGCCCGCATGAGCGCGCGGTGCTCGAGGCGGATCAGGCCGAAGACCTGGCGAACAAGCCGAAAACCACCTCCGACTCGCTGCTCGCAGTGTTCAAGAACCCGGCGATCTGGGCCTTTGGCCTGATCTACTTCTGCATCCAGAGCGGCGTGTACGCGATCAACTTCTGGCTGCCGTCGATCATCAAGAACCTCGGCTTCAGTGACAACCTGGTGATCGGCTGGCTGAGCGCGATTCCATATCTGCTGGCGGCGGTGTTCATGTTACTGGTCGGGCGTTCGGCAGACTTGCGCAAAGAACGGCGCTGGCACTTGGTGGTGCCGATGTTGATGGGCGCGCTCGGTCTGCTGATCGCGGTGAACTTCGCCGCCAACCCGGCCATCGCCATTCTCGGCCTGACCATCGCGACCATGGGCGCGCTGACCGGTCTGCCGATGTTCTGGCCGGTGCCGACCGCCCTGTTGAGCGCGGGCGCGGCGGCCGGTGGTCTGGCGTTGATCAACTCGATGGGGCAGATGGCCGGTTTCCTCAGCCCGTACCTGGTGGGTTGGGTCAAGGACAGCACCGGTTCGACCGATGCGGCGTTGTATTTGCTGGCGGGTGTGATCGTTGGCGGCAGCTTGCTGGCGTTGCGCATGACGCGGACTCTGCGGGCTTAAGCATCACGCTTTAAGATCAAAAGATCGCAGCCTGCGGCAGCTCCTACAGGGAAACGCGTATTTGCGCGCAGGAGCTGCCGCAGGCTGCGATCTTTTTACGATGTCCGAACAAACTCAGGTACTGCAGGCAGGTCGCTCAGCCGATAATTCACTTTGCCCCGTGGGATGCTTCTGGTATTTGATTGGAGTTTTCCCACCGATAAAAGGATTTCGGCATGAGCTATCGCACACTGGGGCACTCGGGTTTGCAGGTGTCCACTCTCACCTTGGGCACGATGATGTTTGGCGAGCAGACCAGCGCTGAAGACTCGCTGCGCATCATCGACAAGGCCTGGGATCAGGGCATCAATTTCATCGACACCGCCGACGTCTATACCAACGGCCGCTCGGAAGAAATCGTCGGCGAGGCGATCGCCCGCCATCGGCACGAATGGGTGTTGGCGACCAAGGTCGGGTTCGGCCCGGTGGATGGTGTGCCGAACCGCAGCGGCTTGAGCCGCAAGCACATCTTCAATGGTCTGGAGGCCAGCCTGACGCGCCTCGGCACCGACTATCTCGACATCTATTACCTGCACCGCGAAGACCACAACACGCCGCTGGAAGTCAGCGTATCGGCAATTGGCGACCTGATTCGCCAAGGCAAGATCCGTTACTGGGGCCTGTCGAACTATCGCGGCTGGCGCATCGCCGAGGTGATTCGCATCGCTGACCAGTTGGGTGTCGATCGCCCGGTGATCAGTCAGCCGCTGTACAACATCGTCAACCGTCAGGCCGAGACCGAGCAGATCAGCGCCGCGCAGACCTATGGCCTCGGCGTGGTGCCTTACAGCCCGCTGGCCCGCGGCGTGCTCAGCGGCAAGTACGCACCCGACGTCACTCCCGATGCCAACAGCCGCGCCGGGCGTCAGGACAAGCGCATTCTGGAAACCGAATGGCGGGTGGAATCGCTGCGCATCGCCCAGCAGATTCAGCAGTACACGCAAGGGCGTGGGGTCGGGATTGTCGAGTTCGCGATTGCCTGGGTGCTGAACAACAGCGCAGTGACCTCGGCGATTGTCGGGCCGCGTACCGAACAGCAGTGGGATGCCTACACCAAGGCGCAAGCGGTGCAGATCACGGCGGAGGATGAAGCGTTTATCGACTCGCTGGTGACTCCGGGGCATGCGTCGACGCCGGGGTTCAACGATGTGAGCCATTTTGTGTCGGGCCGCAAACCGCGTCATAGCTAATACCGCCGCCCTGTAGGAGCTGCCGCAGGTTCGGGCCGCGTTCGGACGATCTTTTGATTTTAAAAGCTCAAAAGCAAAAGATCGCAGCCTGCGGCAGCTCCTACACTGGAGGGCGGCAGCCGGTTCAGGATGTGGGAAATATTGATCACTCGGCCAATATTCAACACAAAAACCACGTATCCTGCGCGCCCTGTTTGATCACCCATCCGCGAGGACAGTTTGTCTAAAGGTATCGCTCTATCGGTTTCAGCCTCAGTGCTGTTTGCCGTCATGTATTACTACACTTCGCTGCTCACCCCATTGAGCGGCGTGGAAATCTTTGGCTGGCGGATGCTGCTGACCGTTCCGTGCATGACCGTGTTCATGCTGGTGTCGGGGGAATGGCGACGGGTGCTGGAACTGTTGCGCAAGGTGGCGGGCTATCCAAAGCTGATCGGCGGTCTGGTTGTTTCATCAGGTTTGCTCGGCGTGCAGTTGTGGCTGTTCATGTGGGCGCCGCTCAATGGCTACAGCCTTGACGTGTCGCTGGGTTATTTCCTGTTGCCGCTGGCGATGGTACTGACCGGGCGCATCGTGTACGGCGACAGCCTGTCGTACCTGCAGAAAATCGCGGTGTTCTTTGCCATTCTCGGCGTGGCCAACGAGCTGTATCAGGTCGGCGGATTCTCCTGGGCGACGCTGGTGGTCGTGGTCGGGTATCCGCTGTATTTCGTCCTGCGCAAACGCCTGAAGACCGACCACCTCGGTGGTCTGTGGGTCGATATGACCTTGATGCTGCCGGTGGCCTACTGGTTCGTGCGCGGCGGAGAGCAAGGCTTTGCCGTGTTCGATCAGTATCCGGGCTTGCTCTGGCTGATTCCGCTGCTCGGTTTGATCAGTGCGTCGGCGCTGGTGGTTTACATCATTGCCAGCCGCTTGTTGCCGTTCAGCCTGTTTGGCCTGCTCAGTTATGTCGAGCCGGTGTTGCTGCTCGGTGTGGCACTGTTGCTCGGTGAAAGTATCAAGGCCGGTGAATGGTTGACTTACATCCCGATCTGGCTGGCGGTGGTGGTGCTGGTCTTCGAAGGCTTCAAGCACCTGATGCGACAACGCAGATCTTAAAAACAACCAAACAACTGTGGGAGCGGGCTAGCTCGCGAAAGCGTCAGTTCAGTCAACAAAGACCTTGAACGAAAGACCGAATTCGCGAGCAAGCCCGCTCCCACAGTTTTTGCTGACGCAAAAAAATCCCGGCTGTGCATGACTGCAAGCCGGGATTTTTTCATTCTGGCGGCGGATTACTCGGTCGCGAGCACACCACGACGCACCTGATCACGCTCGATCGATTCGAACAGTGCCTTGAAGTTGCCTTCGCCGAAACCATCATCGCCCTTACGCTGGATGAATTCGAAGAACACCGGCCCCATCAGGGTTTCCGAGAAGATCTGCAGCAGCAGGCGCTTGTCGTCCGGGTTCGACGAGCCGTCGAGCAGGATGCCGCGCGATTGCAGTTGATCAACCGGCTCGCCGTGGTTCGGCAGGCGGCCTTCGAGCATTTCGTAGTAGGTGTCCGGCGGTGCGGTCATGAAGCGCATGCCGATCTTCTTCAACTGATCCCAGGTCTTGACCAGGTCGTCAGTGAGGAACGCCACGTGCTGGATGCCCTCGCCGTTGAACTGCATCAGGAACTCTTCGATCTGCCCGGCGCCCTTGGACGACTCTTCGTTCAGCGGGATGCGGATCATGCCGTCCGGAGCGGTCATCGCTTTCGAGGTCAGGCCGGTGTATTCGCCCTTGATGTCGAAGTAGCGGATTTCGCGGAAGTTGAACAGCTTCTCGTAGAAGTTGGCCCAGTAGGCCATGCGGCCGCGGTACACGTTGTGGGTCAGGTGATCGATGATCTTCAGGCCGGCACCGACCGGGTTGCGGTCAACGCCATCGATGAACACGAAGTCGATGTCGTAGATCGAGCTGCCTTCGCCAAAACGGTCGATCAGGTACAGCGGCGCACCGCCGATGCCTTTGATCGCTGGCAGGTTCAGCTCCATCGGACCGGTTTCGATGTGGATCGGCTGGGCGCCCAGTTCCAGCGCGCGGTTGTAGGCCTTTTGCGAATCCTTGACGCGGAACGCCATGCCGCACACCGACGGGCCATGTTCGGCGGCGAAGTACGAGGCGACGCTGTGCGGTTCGTTATTGAGGATCAGGTTGATCGCGCCCTGACGGTACAGGTGCACGTTCTTCGAACGGTGGGTCGCGACTTTGGTGAAGCCCATGATCTCGAAGATCGGCTCCAGGGTGCCAGGAGTCGGCGATGCGAACTCGATGAATTCAAAGCCCATCAGGCCCATTGGGTTTTCGTATAAATCGGTCATGGTGACGCCTCATCATTCTTATCAATTAACCAGAGTTATTTGTCAGTAATGCTGAGACCGGCGGGAGGTGCGCAGGAGATGCCTCGCACGCTGCGGGCGAGGAAGTCACCGTAGATCAGTTGAAACCCGAATATCTTCATTGTCGACCCAAGGCTCTTGCGGGCGAGGCTTCTGCTGCCAGAAGACGATTATTATTGTATGCGTAACCCGATTCTACACAGCGTAAATAGGGTTGTCTGCCCTCTCTATAAAATCCGCCTTTTTCGCATCGGTGCAAGAGGTTTGTTGCACAGGTAAATCCCCACCAGCACCAATCCGCCGCCCAGGCACATGCTCAACGTCAGTTGCTCGCCGAGCAGCAGTGCGCCGAGCACCACCGCGGTCAGCGGATTCAGGGCAATGAACACGCCGGAGCGGGTTGCGCCGATTTTGCGGATGCCGTCGTAGTAGCCGATGTAGGCCAGCGCCGAGCCGAGTACGCCAAGGTAAAACAGGCTCAGCCATTGTGGCGTACGGAGGTTGATCAAGGCCGCCCCGCTGACCTCGCCACGCAGCATTGCCAGCGTCCACAGCATCCCGCTGCCGATCAATACGGAAAACGTCACGGTCTGCAGCGGGCCAATGGATTGGTTCAGCCCCCGGGAAAACAGCGAGTAAACGCCCCAGCTCAACACGCAGCCAAAAATCAACAGATCACCGATCCAAGCATCGGGTGTCACGACAAGTAATTGCGGGTTGCGGCTGACAATCACCAGAGCGGCGCCGGCGATGCAGGTCGCGATACCGGCGACTTTCACCCGGCCCAGGTGCTCCTTGAACAGCAGCCATGAGGCCAGACCGATCACGGCCGGGTTCAACGCGACAATCAACGAGGCCCGTGAAGCATTGATGTACTGCAGGCCATAAAAGAAGCACAGGTTGTAGAAGAAAATGCCGAAGAACCCGAGCAAACTCAGTTGCAGCCATTGCCGGGGCGTCGGTCGCGCCAGCGGGATACGCGCTATCCACAGAAATCCGAGCAACGCCACGCTGGCGAGCAGAAAGCGCAGGCTGGCGGTGAACAACGGGCTGAGGCTGCCCGCCAGAAAACGCCCGGCGACAAAGGTTCCGCCCCAAATCATGGTCACCGCTGCCAGGGTCAGATAAACCGGGCGGTCGGAAATTGTTGCGTGGGTTTGCTCGACGTTGCGCATGACACTCCAGACCAAAGCAGGCAAAGGATGGCGTATCATTCACCTCATTCCCTCTCATCGTAAAATGAGCAAACACTCATGACCCTCACGCAACTGGAGATCTTCTCGCTGGTCGCTGAACTGCGCGGTTTCACCCTCGCCGCCCATCGTCTGGGGATTTCGCAGTCGGCGATATCCCACGCGATGAAGTCGCTGGAGCAGGAGTTGGGCGTGGAGTTGTTGCGGCGGCATCAGTCGCAAGTGGAACTCACCGATATCGGCGAGCAGTTGCTCCAGCGCGCACGGGCCATGCTCGGCCTGGCCAACACCTTGCGCCAGGAAGCAGCCGATGCGCGCGGCATGAAAAGCGGTACGTTGCGGATCGGCTCGTTCGGCCCGACATCATCAATCAAGTTGCTGCCGAAGATTCTGCAGCGCTATCGCGAAGTGCATCCGGGCATCGAAGTGCACATTGATGAGGGGCCGGACCAGCAGGTGCTGCAGTGGCTGGAGGAGCGGCGAATCGACGTCGGTTTTGTGGTGTTGCCCGAGGAACGCTTCGACACTTTTGCTCTGGTCGAAGACCAGATGGTTGCCCTGCTCCCGCCCGATCACCCACTGGCCGCACGTGCGGCGCTGAGCCTCCAGGATCTGTGTGCCGACCCATTTGTGCTGACCGAGGCCGGGTCATCGGAGCTGGTTTCGCGTTTGTTCACCGCCGCGCGCCTGCAACCGAACATTCGCTATCGCTGTTCGCAATTGCTCAGTACGCTGGACGTCGTCAGCCGGGGCGATGCAATCACCGTCGTCGCTGAAGGCTCGTTGCCGGACGATCCTGCCCCGCGTTACGTGAAGAAGCCGTTGTTGCCGGCGGTGCAACGCCTGATCGGCCTGGCTGTCCTCGATCAGCGTCAGGCTTCGCCCGCCACGCGAGCGTTTATCGAACTCGCTGCACAGATCAACCCGCCGTGAGCGGCACGAGCGCCAACGGCCATCTATCATCCCTTCTGACTTCGCTGTTACTCACAGGCGCGCCGTTGCCAGGCCTGCGTTCGAGAGTTCCACTCCATCGCAACAGGATGCGTCCATGCCCTTGACCGTCAAACCCCGCCGCAAACGTAGCGTACGCATTTGTGTGAGCCTGCTTTGTGGTGTTTTACCCGTTCTGCTGGGCGGCGGGATTCTGTATCTGCAAGCCGAGCGCACCTTGCAACAGAGCACGCAAAATACCGCCGAGGAGGCGCTGCGCCAGTTTGAACTGATGCTCGACAACACCGCCCAGGCCGCCAGTGAATTGTTGCCATTGGCCGGTCAACCCTGCGACAGCGTCAAACTGGCGTTGCGTGAGCAGGTGACGCGTCGCCCCTTCGTGCGCTCGACCAATCTGGTGTGGGAAAACAACCTCTATTGCAGTTCGCTGTTCGGGGAGTTCCAGGAGGCCGTAAACCCGGGCGACTACACCCAGGGCAAGCTGTGGTTGATGAACGGCAATCCCGTGACGCCCAACACCGCGCTGCTGGTGTATCGGCTCAGCGAAGGTCGCGGTGGCGCGCTGACCACCCTCGATGGTTATCACCTGAGCAACATCCTGCGCCTGATCGGCCGGCAGACGCTGCTGTTGCTGCAAGTCGGCGACAATTGGCTGTCCGCCGATGGCAAAGTGCATCAGGGCGCCCTGCCGCCGTTGCCGGTGGCGCAGAGTATGCTCGCGTCTTCGCGCTATGCCTTCAGTGTCAGTGCAGGCTTCCCGCAGGGACAAACCTGGCGCTACATGGGCAGCGAATACCCGCCGCTGTTCAGTCTGCTGATATTTTTCGGGGTGATCGCGGGCGCTATCGCCCACGTCCTGCAGCGACGCGCCACCTCGCCCAGCCATGAAATGCTGCGAGCGCTGGAGGCCGGCGAATTCATTCCCTATTTCCAGCCGGTGGTGCATGGCGACAGCCGGAAATGGTCCGGTGCTGAAGTGCTGATGCGCTGGAATCACCCCAGAGAAGGTCTGGTGCGGCCGGACCTGTTCATCCCGTTTGCCGAACATTCGGGCCTGATCGTGCCCATGACCCGCACCCTGATGCAGCAGACTGCCGCCCTGCTCGGTCCGTTGTCGGCGGACTTCGAAAAACCGTTCCACATCGGCATCAACATCACCGCCAGCCACTGCCAGGATCTGCAACTGGTCGAAGACTGTCGCGAGTTTCTCGCTGCATTTGCCCCCGGCAGCATCAACCTGGTGCTGGAGCTGACCGAGCGCGAGCTGATCGAGCCAACCGATGTCACGCACCTGTTGTTCGAGCAGTTGCACACGCTGGGGGTGATGATCGCCATCGACGACTTCGGCACCGGCCATTCAAGCCTGGGTTATCTGCGCAAATTCAACGTCGACTTCCTGAAGATCGACCAGAGTTTCGTCGCGATGATCGGCATTGACGCGCTGTCGCGGCATATTCTGGACACAATTATCGAACTCTCGGCCAAGCTCGATCTGGGTATTGTTGCCGAAGGTGTAGAAACTCCGGCACAGGCTGACTATCTGACCGCACACCACGTCAACTTCCTGCAGGGCTATCTGTTCGGAAAACCCATGCCAGGCGCCGACTTCATCGATGCATTAAGTCACCATTAACTAAAAATAAATTAAGCCCGGTGCTGCCACCCGACGCACCAAATTGATACAAAACACCACTGTTGTTACATGACGACAAGATCAGGATTTACTCTTGGCGAATTAACTACTACAATTTTTTCAGCCTGTGCAAGATTGGCAGGTGAGCCATTATCACCGAGTCGCTTCAAGGCTCTTGGCTTATAGCTTTGTTTGCGGTTGGTATCAGCCAAACACACTATTGGAGTAAAGATATTGTCCAGACTCGCTGAATTTCG
>Ga0153948_1000083_pt1 | contig 46411 bp, 44 predicted proteins | sample TSNJ032MetaG_FD_104696 | JGI IMG/M metagenome (GOLD analysis project Ga0153948, IMG submission 104696) | Attine ant fungus gardens microbial communities from New Jersey, USA - TSNJ032 MetaG | ecosystem: Host-associated > Fungi > Mycelium > Unclassified | place: USA: New Jersey, Wharton State... | reverse complement strand
CTTTTGATTTCAATATTATTTCACCTAAAAACCGTTATCATTACCTTTTTATTATATAAGAAACCCTGTTTTCATACAAGTGAACTTTTTATTAAAATCTCCTAATATCCGGCTAAACTTATTATCTTACATTTTATATATATTCAAATGAAATAAGGAATTGACTTTAGTATGTTTACCTTTTATAATGAAACAAGAAGGGAGTGGTACTTGTTGCCTAAACCAAACAGGTCCACTTTGGATAATCTTTCAAATAATGCACATTTGTCCATGTTCGGGAAAAATGTTCTAGCATCGCAGAACATAATTAACATAGCTGAACCAGATATTCCCGAGGGTTGCAGCAATAGACCGGGATTTCTGCATTGACAATATAATTAGAAAACATATATAATGATAAAATTGCATCATGCGACGTTAATTTGATGTGGTTCCGGAATGGAGTCAGATATGAGGAGAGGATACGCTATAATGCACAATAAATTCGATGGGAATTTCAAGCTGACATGAAGAAGGTATTAATATTGACCACAATTGGTGGATTCTTACAGCAATTTGAAATGAATGATGTGACTGCCTTGCAGGAATTGGGTTATGAAGTGCATTATGCATCAAATTTTAATAATCCGGTCTATGATATGGATATGGATATGATGCGGGAAATGAATATACATCTGCACCATATCGAAATACAAAAGTCACCGTTGAGTTTGTTCAGTAATATCAAAGCATTACGGCAATTACTGAAGGTGATACAGACAGAGCATATTCACATTTTTCATTTGCACAATCCACTTGGCGGAGTTCTTGGGAGAATATCCGCTTTGTTTTATAAAGATAAGGAAAGATATATCATATATACAGCTCATGGTTTTCATTTTTACACGGGGGCGCCTAAGCTTAACTGGTTATTATATTATCCAATAGAGCGTATGCTTGCCAAAAAAACCAATTGCCTGATTACCATTAATAAGGAAGATTACCACCGGGCCAGGCGATTTTCTTTAGGACAGCCGAAATCTGTTGTCAGGATTCCCGGCGTGGGAGTTGATATAAAGAAGTTCTCACCGGTCCCAGGAAAAAGGGAAGAGATGAGGAATAAGCTGCATATTGCAGATGATACTTTCTTTATTTTATCAGTAGGAGAATTGAATCACAATAAGAACCATGAAGTGATTCTCCGCGCCATGGCAATATTACAGGATTCCAGGATTCAATATGGAGTCTGCGGGACAGGGTATAGGGCGGAGTATCTCAGGAAACTTGCTGTACACTTGGGATTGGAAGATCAGTTCGTCCTGTTTGGATACAGAAAGAATATCTCTGAAATGCTCCAATGTGCAGATTGTTTTGCATTCCCGTCTATAAGAGAAGGATTTGGGATTGCAGCAATAGAAGCATTAGCGGGAGGTGTACCACTGATTGCTTCCGATTGTCGTGGGACGCGAGAGTATATGCAGGACGGTCTGAATGGCTACATATGTTTGAACGGAAGCGTGGAGGAATACGCCCGGTTGATCCAAAAGCTTATGGGAGATCCTGGAAAGCGGAAGGACATGTCTGTATCGTGTCAGGAGAAAGCAAAGGAATTTGATATTTCAAGGACGAATCGGATTATGAAGCAGGTTTATAATAATCTGCCATAATGTTTGGATATAACATAGCATATCGGAAATTGCTCTTCAAATTTACGATATTTATTGAAATGCAAAAGAGGTGGGAGACATGGAGAATGTAAGACAACCTGGAATCAGCGTTATTATGAGTATTTATAACCAGAAGAACCCGGGATATCTGGAGAAAGCGGTAAAATCCGTTCTTCATCAGACTTTCAGAGATTTTGAGTTTATCATATATAATGACGGCTCAGATAATGGTATATTTGAAGAATTGAAGGAATACGTCTGTGATGATAAACGTATCATCATGATTGACAATCCGGTGAATCATGGGTTGGCATATTCTCTGAACGCATGTATTGATGTGGCAAAGGGGAAATATATTGCACGTATGGATGATGATGATATCTGCGATACAAGGCGGTTCCAGATACAATATGATTATATGGAGAATCATCCTGAAGTGGCTTTTGTAGGATGTAATGCGGCATTGATTGATGGAAAGGGTGTATGGGGACACCGGCAGATGCCTGAAATCCCCAAAAGCAGGGATTTCTTGCGTTTTTCACCCTACATACATCCCACAGTAATGATAAGAAGAAGTGTGTTGGAAGAGAAGGATGTTTATAATACATCCCAGGATACACTCCGATGTGAGGATTATGAATTGTTTATGCGTTTATTGAAGGCTGGCTATCAGGGATATAATATCCAGAGTGAATTATTCTATTACCGTGAGGACAATGATTCCTATAAACGCAGGCGGCTTAAGACCAGACTTGCAGAAATGCGTATTCGTTATAAGAATTTTAAGGAACTTGACTTACTGACACCACTGGGATGCTTATATGTAGTACGTCCACTGCTGTCAGCGATGGTACCGTCACCTTTGATTATGTATACTAAGAAACAACACAACAAACAGGAATTGGCATATGAGAAACAGTATGGAAAGCAGGTTATTACAATATCAGAAAATCCTAAAAAGAGAGCAGAAGTTATTTGAGGCCTCTGAGCAGCTGTATCAATGCTATAGAGAGCCGAAGGATGTGGTTTCTATTACAGCTATCTACGTGATGGCACCTGTAATGTATCAGTTTGTAGACTGGGTATTAAACAACGCCATTGCAGCCGGGCATAAACGGCTGTATTTTTTAGCCAGAGATGGTTATTCCATGTATCATATGGCGAAGATTCTTTGTGAGAAGCGGAAGCTTCCCATAGACTGCCGATATTTATACTGTTCCCGCTATGCCTTACGGACGGCCCAGTATCATTTGTTGGGAGAGGAAAGCCTTGATTATATCTGTCTGGGAGGAATCGAAGTAACAATCTGGAAGGTTATGCGCAGAAGCGGTCTGATACAGGAAGAATGTCAGATGATGCTTCAGAGGATGGGCAGGGTGAATAGGAGTAAAGAGGTTTTATCTTATTCAGAGTTGGCGGATATAAAGAAGATGCTGGCATTGGATGGAGAATTCATGGATCTTGTGTATAAGCGTTCAAAAGAGAGATATTCACTGGTTTGCGGATATCTGGAGCAGGAAGGATTGCTGGAACCTATGACAGTTGCATTGGTTGACAGCGGCTGGACAGGCAGTATACAGAAATCTGTACGACAACTGATTGCAAGCCGGGGGATAAAAGCAGAAGTAGAAGGATATTATTTTGGGTTGTATGAGTATTCTCCGGATGTTGAGATTGACACTTATCATACATTCTATTTTAATCCGGTGATGGGGCTGCGGCATAAGGTGTATTTCAGTAACAGCCTCTTTGAATGTATCTATAGTTCACCGGAAGGAATGACGGTTGGATATGTGCTGCATGATAAGCAGTACTATCCTGTATTGGAGAAGGAAAAGAATCCTAATAGTGACAAAATAGAAAAGACAACAGATATTTTATGCCGTTATGCATATCTTCTGGCTGACAGCGGAAGCAGTTATGATTGCTTCTATAATTGTGTGGATAAGACAGATTATACAGTGTACAGGCTTTTATATTATTTTATGGGACGTCCCGGCTTAGAAGAAGCAGCGGCTTTTGGAAGTTATATATTCTGTGACGATGTAATAGATGAACACCAGCAAACGGTTGCAGCAAATTTAAGCTTCAGGGAGATACAGGATAACTGGCTTCTTAACAAAAGTATCCGCTATTTTAAGAAAGAACAGATCGTCAGGGAAAGTGCATGGATGGAAGGCAGTGTGGTGCTGGCCAGGAGGAATGGCTGGTTCTGGCTGTGGCATTCTGCATTGTATAAGTATGTATTGTATCTTAGAAAACGTGTAACAAGGGAGAAGGTATCATGATGTTTGGTCATCATAACTTAAAGAAAGATAATAAGATTAACCATGTTGGTAAGTTTCACTATTTTAATCAGATGAAACAATACTTTTTTGTCATAAGTGAGTTGGTTTCCCGGGAAATCAAAAGAAAATATGCCCGTTCTTATTTAGGTATTATATGGAGCGTTTTGAACCCGTTATTGTCCATGGCGGTGATGTCTATGATTTTTTCAACTATATTCAAGAGAAATATTGAGAATTTCCCCATTTATTATCTGACCGGTTCTATTTTTTGGTCGTTGTTTACGGGATGTACAAATTCGGCTATGACGGCGTTGGTGGATAATAAAAATATGCTGATAAAAGTAAAACTGCCTATGGCAATTTTTCCTATGGCCAGGTGTTTTACTGCATTGACGAATTTTGGATATTCACTGGTAGCGTATATCATAATGCTTATTGTATTCAGAGTAACGCCCAGTTGGACAATGCTGCTTTTACCGTTGTATGCAATACTGCTTTTTTTATTTTCTCTGGGAATAGGGAATATATTAAGTATTTTGTATGTTTTCTTTGGGGACATAAAGCATTTATATTCTGTATTGTTGACAATATGGATGTATTGCTCTGCTATTTTTTATCCGGTTACTTCCACAACAGGAATCATGCAGAAGATCATATTGAGCAATCCGGTATATGCCTTTATTGCGGCATCAAGAAAATGTGTACTGGAAGGTGCCCTTCCTACAAACCTTGAGTGGATTCAGATGTTGGTATGGGGGTTGGGAGTTTATCTTGTCGGGAGAATTTATTTTTCCAAAATGCAGAATCGGGTTGTACAGCATATTTAGAAAGGCTTAATTATGATTGGAAAGAGTAAAAGGAACATTAAAATTATATATGTAACAGTATTGCTTTGTTTTTGCATGTGGTGCAGGAATGGAATACAAGCCAATGCAACTGTATCAGGTAATGCAGATACTAACACAAATAACACTGACACAAATAATACGGGCACAGATAATACAGGTACAGATAATACTGGCGCAGACAATACAGATGGAGATGACCAGATGCAGGAGGTTCCCGCAAGTACGACACCTGTTACCTATTCTGCAGGAATCACCTTCGGATCAGCTTCCTATAGCTGGAATGCAGGTGAAGAATCACAAATTGGTGTATATGCCCGCAGCAGTGCAATAATCAGCAGCTATGAAATCTGCCTGGAATATGACAGTACTATGCTTCAATATATAAGCGGAGCAAGTGAAGAGGATGGTAATCTGCTGTACGTACGCGGTACCGGAAGTGCAACGTCACATAATCAAATGCTGCAGTTTCTGCCATTACAGGGAGGCGAGACTACAATAACTGTAGTTTCTGCTGTGTGTATGTATGGTTCGGGAGGTAGTGCCCGGAGTATGACTATTTCCCAGATGGGAGCGGCACCGATTGTAATAGAAGAGCCAATCAGCAGAAAGGTGACAGATTTACAGGTCTCTCCTATATCTCTGGATTTTTCGGCAGAAGTATATGAATATCATCTGGAAGTGGAGACTGATATAGAGGCGCTTACTGTTGTATATACTCTGGAGAACGAGGAGGCGGTTGCCAGTTTGTCAGATACAAACCTTGTCATTGGGGAAAATATCATAACACTCAGTGTGAAAGGAAGCGCTGTGACCCCGCTTGTCTACACTATTTATGTACTCAGGAAGGAAGTCATAGTACCTGAATCCATAGAGGAATCGGAGGAGCCTTCCCAAGAAACGTCAGAAGAGGTTTTGGAAGTGACAGGAAATACCGGGGTACAAAGCAGCCGCGCGGATATCTTATTATGGTCAGGTATTCTGATGCTTCTGGTCATTGTTGTTACTTTCATTATTTTCAGTTATCATGAAGCAAAAAGGAGAAAGCAGGAGCAGGAGGAATATGACAGTAGAAATGTATCTGTAATTAATCTGGAAGAAACAGTAATTGATGTACAGAATGTTACTATGCGTTTTCGCATGGCCAGAGAAAATACATCCAGTCTGAAGGAATATATGATACGTTCTTTAAAGGGACAGAATCAGTACAGGAAACTTACTGCGCTTAAGGATATCAGCTTTGAAGTAAAGCAGGGAGAAGTGTTGGGTATTATTGGAACCAATGGTTCTGGAAAAAGCACGTTGCTGAAGATAATATCCGGTGTGCTTAAGCCTTCTGCAGGTCATGTGGAGACAGATAAAGATAAAATACAGATGTTGACATTAGGGACTGGTTTTGATATGGAGTTGACAGCACGTGAGAATGTGTATCTTAATGGTGCTATTATTGGTTATACGAAAGAATATCTGGATGAAAAGTTTGATGACATTGTGGCATTTGCTGAGCTTGATGGTTTTATGGATCAGAGGATGAAGAACTTTTCCTCCGGTATGGTATCCAGACTGGGATTTGCCATTGCGACAATGCGGGATGCTCCGGATATATTGATATTGGATGAGGTGTTGAGTGTAGGAGATCTGTTCTTCAGGAAGAAAAGTGAGAAACGGATACGTGAACTGATCCATAGCGGTGCCACGGTGCTCATTGTGTCACATTCCATGGATACGATACGGAAGAATTGCAATAAAGTCGTATGGATCGAAAAAGGTATTTTAAAAATGGTTGGGAATGCCAGAGAAGTCTGTGATGCATATGTTAACATGGTAGGGTGTGAAGAGTAGAATATATGCATATATAGGCGAAGGGAGACCGGTATATGAATCTGAGAATGAAAGTCTATGCTGTTCTTGTTAATCGTGTACCAGCGATTCGGAGACGATACCATGATATAAGAGAGCAGGACAGATCACGGACTGGCAGAATTTGTGCCTGGTGCGCATTGATTGGAATGAATATTGCCTGGATATTTGGAAAGCGCAGATTTGGTATAGATCCTTTAAATCCGGACAAAGACAAGAAGGCAGTTGTGGGCGTAAGTGAGTCATCATTATCAAGAAGAGAACCGCCTGTGGAATTTGCCGGACGGCTTATGCAGTACGATGTGATTTCCTTTGATATTTTTGATACATTAATATTCCGGCCATTTTCCAAACCTTCTGATGTATTCTTTCTGTTAAGTGAGAAACTTGATTATCCGGATCTTATGAGAATCCGCCAGGAAATGGAAGCGAAGGCAAGAGCATTGAAATGGAAGACTGAAGGACATGGTGAAGTAACTTTAGCGGAAATATGGGAAGTTATGGAACGGGAATGTGGTATTGATAAGGCGGCAGGAATGCAGCTTGAGATTGACATAGAGACGGAGGTGTGCTTTGCCAATCCATATATGTCAGAGGTCTTTCGTCATTTGAAGGATTGCGGGAAGAAGATAATAGCTGTTTCAGATATGTACCTGCCGGCCGATGTGATTAAGTGTATTGTTGAGAACTGCGGATTTGAGGGGATCAATAAGTATTATGTATCCTGTGAATACAGAATGTCCAAAGGGGATGGAAGATTGTATCAGCTGGTTATGAATGACCTGGGAAAAGATTTGCGGTATATCCATGTGGGAGATAACCATTATTCGGATATCAATAAAGCAAGAGCTGTCGGCTGGAGTGTGGAATATTACAGGAATGTAAACAAAGCGGGGGCATTATATCGTGCAGAGGATATGTCGGTAATAACTGGTTCTGTATACCGTGGAATGGTCAATGCTCATATTCATAATGGATTGTATGAATATAACAGAGAATATGAATTAGGATTTATCTATGGAGGCATATTTGTCCAGGGATACTGTCGGTTTATTCATGAATATACAAGGACCCATGAAATAGATAAGATTTTGTTCCTGTCCCGGGATGGAGACATTTTAAATCAAGTATATTCAATGCTTTATCCTGAAGAAAGTGAAAACGGCCGGACAGAATATGTATACTGGTCCCGGCTTGCAGCAACGAAAATGGGAGCGGGATATTTTAAATATGATTATTTCAGACGCTTTCTGTATCATAAGGTAAATCAGGGTTATACACTTTTATCGGTTTTCAGGAAAATGGAAATTGAAGATATGCTGGATGCATGTATTGCATATTTGAATGAAAATACTGAAGATAACACAATACAGGGGAAATATCATTCGGAAAGTATTTTAACCGATCGTTTTACAGAGCATGTGAAAGAGTTTTTAATTGGGAATTGGGAAGAGGTTCTTGAACATTATGAAGAACAGCTGGAAGCCGGGAAAATGTATTATGAGACAGTGCTGCAGGGATGCAAAAAAGTCGCAGCTGTTGATGTGGGCTGGGCTGGCAGCGGTGCGGTGGTACTTGATCATATCGTGAATCATATCTGGAAGATGGAATGTGAAGTAATCGGAATTCTGGCAGGAACGAATACAATCCATAATGTAGAACCGGATATGAGCGAAGCGCAGCTTGTAAGCGGGAAGCTGGTAAGTTACTTGTTTTCCCAGGAACATAACAGGGATATCTGGAAGCTTCATGATATTGGGTGCGGTCACAATATATTCTGGGAAATATTATTGGGATCACCCACAAAAAGCTTTTGTGGATTTGAGAAGGCTGGTAATGGTTACGGATTGCTATATAATAATACATCGGAAGGGCAGGCGGAAAAATGGAAGAATTTACAGAAGGGGATAAAAAAGTGGATTTCTATTTGTGGAAATCAATTTAATAACAGAAACATTTCGGGGAGAGATGTGTATGCATGTATGCGTAATGTAATCAGCGATTCTGAATTTATGAATATGATAGGAGATGAATTTAAACTGAATATTAATCTGGATTGATTTCCTATGACAGATGCAAAAAAAGTTGTCCTTCTCTAAAGAGTTATCTGAGTGGAGGACTTTTTTTATTGTCCTATAAAAACATTAATATATAATACCAGGAGGAAAGTGATGACGAAAGATGTAATGAAGGAACGTGTAAAAGAATATGAAAAACAAATGCAGGAGCAGGAACTAAGCACAAATACGATTAATAAATATTTGTGCGATTTGGATAAAATGTTCGCATATGGCGGAGATGTCATTGATAAGGGATTTATGCTGGATTATAAAAATTATTTATTGCGGCATTATGCAGTAAGCAGTGTAAACTCTTATCTTATCTCTGTAAATCGTTTCTTAAAATGGATGGATTGTATGGAATATACGGTTAGGACTAACAGGCTGCAAAAAAGAAACAGTCTGGAAAATGTACTGACTAAAGAGGAATATAGTACAATGCTGGAATTTACCAGGGAGACAAAAAAGTATAAAAGTTACTACATTATGCGTACCCTTACATTCACCGGAATCAGGATTGGGGAGCTTAGATATGTTACAGTTGAAGCTGTGAAACAGGGAAATGTGGTGGTATATAACAAAGGAAAGTTCAGACAGATTTATTTTCCGCAATTATTGTGTGATGAGTTGTGTGAATATGCAAAAGAGATGAAGATAATGAAAGGAATTATCTTCCGGGGGAGATATAGTGATAAGGTGATGACTCCTTCCGGTGTATGGAGAAATCTAAAACTCATCGCGGAAAAGGCCGGTGTGAATCAGTATAAGGTATATCCGCATAGTTTCAGACATTTATTTGCCAAGATGTATATGAGGCAGATTGGGGATATTACGGAACTGGCGAATTTATTAGGGCATAGCCGTCTGGAAAGTACCTGGGTCTATACACAGACGACGACGGAGGAGAAGAGAGAGAGGCTGAATACTTTGGTTTGGTAGATAACTATTTGCGTTGATAAATCATCGTTTATAAAGGGGAAGATATTGGCAGTGCATTGATGAAGCACGAACCGATAGGTTAAAGAATATCCTCCGCATACTGCTGCGGTACTTCCCCTTTGCTTTTGTCAGACCAAGGTTTCTTGCCGCCGAGCCTACACCGAAACCGTCACCTGTCAATAGAATTTTAAATCAGCTTTTGAAAGAGTCTATTTCAATAATGATTTTACGGTAGATTTCATCATTGATTTCGTGTATATCGACTTCTTCAGAAATCAGCATGGATACTCTTTTCAGAAAGCTTTCGCGATTTGTCATTAACGCGGCAGCTTCCACAAAATCCTCTCTGCCGGAGCGGCTTCTGCCCAACAGGGTCAAATCTTTCTCTAAAATCATACGGGTGTTTACAGCGACCTTCTCCTCGCTGACGCCCAGTAAAACCAATGTTCCCTGGGGTAAAACGGTATGAATCATCTGATTGATTGCGTTCCCTGATGCCGGACCGCCAACGCATTCAAAGCAATGATCAAATTGACAGCCGTCTTCGACTTCATCCACACATATAACCCTGTCCACAAAATTGAACATCTTCATTTTAGAGGAGGATGTTCCGATTATCGTAATTATTGAATCAGGAAGATATTCTTTCAGCACACATGCAAGAACATAACTAAGAGAACCATCTCCCCAAACGCCGATTTTTTTCTTGTTCGAACCAGATGATTCTATGAAAGTCCTGACAGCATGAACGCTCACGCTTATAAACTCAGCCATCAATGCCAACTGAGATGGAATCACATCTTTTTGATATGTTATGCCGACTCTCCCGGCTAAGATCTCCGCTATTGTCATTGGTATCCTCCAGTATTGAGTTAAAATATACATCGTTTTACATAAACAACATTATACGACAATTATATTGAATTTTGCTACAAGCAAATAATACTATGAAAGTGTACTGATAATGTACCACTTTTACACAAAATATATCTAAATAATAACATATATCAGCAAATGTTTACTCTGTTTTAGATTTTATGCTGGAAATTAACTGACTTTTGAGCTATAATATAAGCTGTAACCCTTAATACTTTTGAACTTGGTATTTACCAAAGGAGGTTTCACCATGCCTAGAACACAATTAACCATGGATGGTAACCAGGCAGCTGCTCACGTAGCTTATGCATATAGTGATGTTGCTGCTATTTATCCGATTACGCCATCCTCAACAATGGCCGAGCTGGCAGACGATTGGGCTGCACAGAACCGGAAAAATATCTTCGGACGGATCGTTGAAGTGACAGAAATGCAGTCCGAAGCCGGCGCCGCCGGCGCCCTCCACGGTTCCCTTGCCGCCGGTGCTCTTGCTACGACCTTTACTGCATCCCAGGGCTTATTACTGATGATTCCCAATCTATATAAGATTGCAGGGGAGATGCTGCCGGGCGTATTTCATGTGGCTGCCCGGACAATTGCCACCCATGCTCTTTCCATATTTGGAGACCACTCTGATATTTATGCCTGCCGCCAGACCGGCGTGGCTATGCTGGGTTCCTGCAGCGTACAGGAAGTCATGGATCTGGCACCCATCGCCCATTTGTCAGCTATAAAAGGCCGGATGCCATTTATTCATTTTTTTGACGGCTTTCGTACTTCTCATGAAATACAGAAAATAGAAGCCTGGAGTTATGATGAGCTAAAGGAAATGGTGGATATGAATGCCATTAGTGCCCTGCGCCGGGAAGCTCTGAATCCCAGCCATGCCAAATCCATGGGCTCCGCTCAGAATTCGGATGTCTACTTCCAGGCAAGAGAAGCCTGCAACAGTCATTATAATGCTTTGCCGGAAATCGTAGAGTCTTATATGAATGAGATCAACAAACGTCTGGGAACAAAATATGGTTTGTTCCAATATTATGGCGCCCCCAATGCGGATCATGTTATTGTGGCTATGGGTTCCGTATGCGAGACCATTGAAGAAACAGTGGATTATCTGAACCAGGCAGGCCAGAATGTGGGATTAATAAAGGTACGGCTCTACCGTCCTTTCAGTATTGAACATTTACTTTCTGTTATCCCTGACACAGTGCGCCAGATAACCGTCCTGGACAGAACGAAGGAACCGGGAAGTGTAGGGGAGCCTCTGTATCTGGATGTGGCAGCAGCCCTGCGAGGCACCAAATTCCATGATATTCCTGTATATGCAGGTCGTTACGGACTCAGTTCCAAGGATACCACGCCTGACCAAATCCATGCAGTATACCTTAACAACCAGAAAAAGCAGTTTACTGTGGGCATACAGGATGACGTGACCAATCTCTCTCTGGAGGTAACGGAATCAATACATCTGGCACCCACTGACACTGTCTCTTGTAAATTCTGGGGTCTGGGAGGGGATGGTACGGTCAGTGCCAATAAGAACAGTATAAAGATTATCGGCAATCATACCGACCGCTATGTACAGGCTTATTTTGATTATGACTCCAAGAAATCCGGAGGTCTCACCGTCTCACATCTGCGTTTCGGGAAATTACCGATCCGGTCCACTTACCTGATTCACCAGGCAGATTTCGTGGCTTGCCATAATCCGGTTTATCTTTACCAATATAACATCGTTCAGGATATCAAGGACGGCGGGACCTTCCTGCTGAACTGTCCCTGGGGGGAGGGCGAAGAACTGGAAGCACAGCTTCCCAGTAAGGTAAAGCGTTATCTCGCAGAGCACAATATTCATTTTTATACTATAAATGCAATAAAGAGCAGTAAAGAATTGGGACTTGGTAATAAAATCAACACAATACTGCAGTCTGCTTTTTTCAGCCTCACCAATATTATTCCCATAGACGATGCGGTCACATACATGAAGTCCGGTATACAGAGCGCCTATGGCAAAAAGGGTGACGAGATCGTGCAGCGCAATTACAAAGCTGTTGAGCATGGCAGAGAAAATGTTATAGAAGTAATCGTTCCTGATCATTGGAGAGATGCTTCTGACACCATGGAGAAAGGGATGTCCATGGAGAAAGAAATGGGCATGGACAAAGGGATGGTCATGGACAAAAACGGCTGTCTGTCGGAGTCACCTGGAATCCATGATTTTGTTACAAATCTGGTAAAACCAATCAATGCCCAGAAAGGCAACTCCCTTCCCGTGTCCACCTTCCTGCCCTATATGGACGGTTCTTCCCTGCCCGGAAGTTCGGCTTACGAACGAAGGAATATTGCCACGGACATCCCAGCATGGAATCCGGAAAATTGCATACAATGCAACCTCTGTGCCTATGTGTGTCCACATGCTGTTATCCGCCCGGCTATTATGAGTGCTGCTGAAAAGGAAGCGGCTCCGGAAGGCATGACTTCCATTCCTGTAATGGGCATGCCTGGATATGATCTTTCCATGATCATCTCCGAAGTGGATTGTACCGGCTGTGGCTCCTGTGCCAATATCTGTCCCGGAAAGTCCGGTGCCAAGGCACTGGCTATGTGCCCGGCTTCTGAACGGGAAACCCATCAGCAGGATTTCGATTACGGTAAAACACTGTCTTCAAAACCGGAGGTACTTGAGAAGTTCAAGGCATCGACTGTCAGAGGAAGCCAGTACAGACAACCCTTGCTGGAGTTTTCCGGCGCCTGTGCAGGATGCAGCGAAACACCCTATGCCAAACTGGTCACCCAGCTCTTTGGTTCCAGAATGTACATAGCCAACGCTACCGGATGTTCCTCCATCTGGGGCAATTCGCTTCCATCCACGCCCTATACAACCGATGAAAAGGGCCGCGGTCCCGCCTGGTCCAATTCCCTCTTTGAAGATGCCGCAGAATTCGGTTATGGCATGCTCCTTGCACAAAATGCAATCCGTGGCCGCCTGAAGGAAAAGGTTGCCGGATTGATGTCCTGTCTGGATACAGCAGATGAGCCGGCAGACCTGAAGCAGGAATTGCTGAGCACTTCAGAGAAATGGCTGGATACCTTTAATAAGGGAGAAGATAACGGGGAAGCCACAGATGGTTTGATTACCAGTCTGCGAAAAGGCCGCTCTTCAACGGACAGTGAAATATCCGGTCTTAGCAGTGAACTGCTTAAGGAAAAATCTTTCCTTTCCAAAAAGTCACAGTGGATTTTCGGCGGTGACGGCTGGGCTTACGATATCGGCTTCGGTGGTCTGGATCATGTACTTGCCAGCGGGCAGGATGTGAATATACTGGTCTTTGACACAGAGGTTTATTCCAATACCGGAGGTCAGTCCTCCAAGGCCACACCTCTGGGATCCACCGCAAAATTTGCTGCTGCCGGAAAAGAAACAAAGAAAAAGGATTTGGCAGGAATGGCTATGTCCTATGGCTATGTCTATGTAGCACAGATCGCTATGGGAGCCAATTATAACCAAACCCTGAAAGCAATCACAGAGGCTGAGCAATATAACGGTCCTTCTCTGATTATTGCTTATGCTCCATGCATTAACCACGGTATCCGCAGCGGCATGGGTAACACTAAACTGGAGGAGAAACTCGCGGTGGACGCAGGTTATTGGCATCTGTTCCGTTTCCATCCCGAACTGGCCGAACAAGGAAAGAATCCTTTTGTTATGGATAGCAAAGCACCTACTCTGGCCTATGAAGACTTCCTGTCAGGAGAAGCACGTTATAATATCCTTCAAAGAACGGATCCGGAAAAAGCGGGGAACCTTTTCCGTGCAGCGGCTGAGAATGCAAAGGAACGGTATGATCATCTGAATCAGAGGGCGTCAATTTCTTATGGTGAATAAGAGTTTGTGACCACTCATTCATGAGGAAAGAAAAAGGCATATGCATTGAAGCATATGCCTTTTTCACATATTAATTTCTACGATTTAAAACATATTTTCTGATTCCGGCTGTGTATTTTGTCGGGTTCCAAATATACAACTTTTCCATCAATCATCAAATCTTTAATTGCATTTGATACAGAAGCGGTAAGCTTCTTATATCCAATAGCAATAGCAATTTCAGTTGAAGATAAATCCCCTTCACGTTCCAAAGCCTCAATAACCAGTTCCTTTATTTTTGCTCTTTTTTTTCTTCTTTTAACATCGTCTCTTATTTTTATTTCATGTCTAGAAGCCGGAAGGAACTTTTCCTGTATGGGAAGAATTACAGTAAAATAGCTGCGATCCGCATCAGTTTCAAACACAGGAAGTTCAGACTGGTTGTTCTTCATCGCTCTCAAAATCGTTGGAATACCAGTATTGCGCCCCTCAACCAGTTTCAGTTCCTTCAAAAAGTCACCTATCCGGCGATTCCGATAGCGCCGCGACACCAGATGGCGGTTTGCGATGTCTTCATCAGTAATTCCCCTGTCCGGCCCAGGAATGCTTGTTATTTCCATTTTATCAGGGGTTACCGTAACTGTTATAGGTTCGTGGATTTGATATGACTTGTGGTATACTGCGTTCGAGAGAGCCTCCTCTACGGCAGCATAGGGGAAATTATAGATACGTTCTGCTTCGGCCTGCCCTTGTATCTTTATGACCTTTTCTTTGATGATATAATTTTTAATATAGCTCAGAGCATCACGCAGTTGCCGGTCAAGAGGTCCGGTGAATACCTTTTCTGTCATTCCCTCTCCTGTGGGATCTGGCTTATCAACTACTTCTATCCTTGCGTATGAAAAAAAATAATCCGGCTTTTCATTAAAGAACATCAGACCAACATTCAACGGCTTCCTCATTTCGGATGGTCCGCCAATCAATTTCATGTCAGCTGCCACTTCCTCCACAGACTTTACCAACGATTCCTGATATAAGTTGCTGTTGACCGTATATAAGAATTCTGATAAAAGGCTCGATCTCATATCAGCGATATTTGCAATCAGATTTGCCCGGTCATCATAAGGAACATTATTCGCCAGCATGAAAAGTTCCTTCTCCTCAAGCTGATTTGCTCTTATGCTGTTTGACATCTTTCGGATATAATATGCCTTTTCACCCTTTGCTGAGGCTTTTTCTGTCGGGAAAGAAACCGGACATTTATATGGTCTGGCTTCTCCACCCGGCACCCAAAGAACGATAATTTCTTTTCCATCTATGGTTGTCTGCTCTGCTGCAGGAATGTATCTCGGCTCAATGAGATTGCACTTTTGCAAAAGTTCTTTATTAATGCGGTCTATTGAACTTTTTTCCAGTCCCCTGACAGGGAACTGCGGCATACCGTCCACTTCATCTATACCGAGTATGATATAACCGCCGCCCCAATTGTCAATGTCATTTGCAAACGCACAAATGGTATGCAAAATCGGTGCAGGATTCCAGTCACCTTTATATTCAATGCGGGCACTCTCCACCACTCTTCGATTTATCAAATCTGGAATGCTTATCGGCAATGCCATTCTTACTTCCTCCTTAAACTCACTCTACAACGCTTGTTCTTGGACATTATAAACTGTCCCTTTAACTGTCTCCTTAACTCTCCCTTTATTTTAGCATGACTTCAAGAAAATGCAAGTATCAAAATGCGTTCTTCTCTTTTGTTCCTGAAAAAAGAATTCTTTCAGATAGAGGTGTTAATGATTTCATGATCTGCCACCAGACTGCTCTCATTCACTGACTCAGGACTGCTCATATATGTGTTCATTGCAAAGCGGAAGTTTTTGGAAGTCACTCTGCCCTTTGTATGAAAAGTAATGGCTCTGCAGGTAATTCGGAGTCATTTCATCCGAAATGCGCTGCAGTCATTATATTGTGTAATAAAAAAAGTCATGAGCAATTAATATCCCAGTGGGAAATCTATCCTGTATTGTTTGAGGATACCTTCTATAATTCTATTCTGTCACGCAGTTGTTGAATCACAATCTAATTACCATGGCACAATTCATCGGCTTCCTTAAACTCATGAAGCGTTAACCGATAATCCGTCCATTTGATACATTTGCAGTTTTTGCTGAAAGCGCAGTAGTCACTCATAGGCACCGCCTTTCCAGATGGTTAGTTTCAGCAGCTGACTGCTTCTCCAATACAAGTTCTTCCAGAAACTGACTGTTAAGCTGTATCATGATGGCATTTCCCGCAAGCTGAAGGTTACTGCTGTCCAGACTGCTAAGGAGGGACAACGGTGTCGTATACCTGTCTAACCAGCCATTGTATAGATTGAACCCCAGCCTTACCAGCGATTTTGCTCCTGATGAAAAATCCACATCCGGATTGTCAAGGCAGGCACGTATGCAGTGACCGACAGGGTTATAGATGAACCTCTTCTTCCGGTAGAGTCCTTCATTCCCGGCATTAAGACAGAACAGGCTGGCACGTTCCGAATCCTGGGGATCCATGCCATCTTCTGCGGCCATGAGCATGAAACGTTCCTGGTACAGCGGACTGACAAAATGTTTTACCATCATGACTCACCTCCTAACATTTCATGATCCAGAACATAGCACACCAGATGCTCATCAATCAGCCGCTTACCCTGCTGGCTCGCATACATGAGACCTTTTTCGCATATACGGTTGATACGCCGGGGGATTCCTGTGGATTCCTTATAAATGTCATCCAGTGCTTTGTCAGTGAATAAAACATCGGAATAACTAAACTATCAGAATAATCCCCCTGGAGAAGCATCATCCTGTGTGGTTTACAGAACCGCTTTGATGAGCTCTTGTGGGCATCATTATACATCTGCATCTGCCGGATACCAAAACCTGCCCTGTAAAGGTGACGTTCCATGGTGAAACGCTTTAGGATGCCGGGAGCCACGCACCCTTCCAGCTCCAGAATGTAAATGAATTCCTCATTGTAAGAGACGGTATAATCTGATATAATGACCATGGTTGTTAACCACTGTCCCAGAGTACGCATCTTGTGAGGAAGAGTGCTCTGGGATTCCTTTCTTTATACTAATGACAGTATAAAGAAAAGAATCCCAGAGATAATCAAGTAAATCTACAATCAGTCAAATGAAGATAGCAAAAACATCAAAGGAGAGCATCTTTACAGGATTGAATAATCTTATTGTGATGACCATCACTGATGCATATTTTAGTAATAGTTTTGGTTTGCTGATAATTCTGCATCATTTTTTTCTGAATTTTCGAAATGGATTAATGAAATGGAGAATCCCAGTCCTGTGTGTAATTTTTTATTTTACAACAAATGCGGAAAAATCCAATAGAAAGTACAACTCTTTACTTAGCATAAAAAATTATGAATTTCTTCAGGTGCCTTGGCAATAAATATGGGATTGTATTTTACTGTATCTGCCTCAGAGGTAAATCCATATCCCCAAATAACAGCCGCAAAATCCATACCAGAAAGCTTAGCTCCCTCTGAATCATAATAACTATCCCCTATTAACAACGAATCTTTTGGCAATATATTTAAAATGCTGATGCAGTATTCAAGAATAGCCGCCTTGGTAAGCTGATCATTGCTGTCCATACCTTTTACCACATCAAAATAATCTGCTATGCCCATATTTATAAGCATAGATTTTGCAAATAAGTTTGATTTTAGGGTGGCAACTCCTAAAAAATATCCATTCTTTTTTAACTGATTAAGTAACTGTGGAATTCCATTATAAATTTTCGTCTCTTTAATTCCTATTTTTGCGTAACGAGCTCTATAAATATCTAAAGCGTGTTTGGCCATTTGTTCATTTAAATTAAAACGCTTTTTAAATATTTCCAAGGGCGGAGCTCCAATTACATTTGCAAACTGATCGTCAGTAGGCGGAGGTTTTCCCAAAGCGTTTAGAGCATGACGATAGCATCCCCGGATTCCTGGCGCTGTATCCGCTAAGGTTCCATCGAGGTCAAAAAGAATTGCTTTGTATTTTTTCAAACAATCACCATTCTTTCCAATTTTGTTTTGTTGATAAATTCTGTAAATGTCTTCCAAATGCTCAATATTGCTAGATCGGAACAGTTTATTTCCCATTATCAATAATGTATATGTAATAATATATTATACTCTATTTTTTATTGACTTTCTTCAAAATATGATGGTGTTACAAATACAAGCTTTAATCGTTCTCTTATCCTATTAAGATGTTTTACAATTGCAGCGTTTTTCTGTATTATTGCCGATCGCTCTACACTGTTTATCAGTTCCTGTGAATAATAATTGTCTTGTATATTACTTGAAAAACCATCGAATCCGGCAAGAAATATTACACTTACACCTAAATCTTCTAATAAATGTATTAACATGATTCCGGAATTGTCCGCTTCAGCCTCGTTCCCCAATAATGAAGTATAATTAACTGGTAAAAATTGTTCAGATATTGGGTTTTGCATAATATTTGATGTGACAACGATGGGGCTGTTTATTTGCTCAGTTAATTGCATCAATCCATCAAAACGCTTCATATTGCTTATAAAAGCGATATCTTGTGGAAACTCGTCTGAAACAAAATTAATGGTAATAATAAACGGATTGTGTTTATCAATAAAACTATTTATTTCATTTTGTTTATTGCGGATAGTTTTTCCGGGAGCTATGATAAGAACCGGTCTCTTATCTATTAATTTACTCAAACGTTTACGAGGTTCAATATCATTTATTTCATGTTGCTGGAACTTTAAATAAAGCATTTCAATATAACTTTGGTCATATAAGCTTCTTTTTTCACTTGGTATTTGATTTAAAATCGTACCGATCGATTTAATGCTAATAGTTTGTTTATTAATCAGATAAGTAGAATAATCCGGATGAATGTTTCCGATAGCAGAAAGGTAGTATGGTACGGAATATCCCCATGGGGTATTATTAAAAATAGGGATTAAATAATCATCTACAATCTCCAAAAGAGGAGTTACATTATACCTTGATTCCAGGTTAACATTAATATATTGGGTGATAAGTTCGGTGCAGAGATTTCCAGCAGCACGGCCCATTCCAAAAACAGACGCGTCAAGAATTAAGTTTCGCCTCGTATTTAATGTCATGAGAGCCTGCGCATTTGAGAACGCAAGCTGTAAATTATTATGCGAGTGGTATCCGATCACAATCTCGGAATCAAGATTGTTTTCTACTATATAAAAGGTATGTAATAATCCGTTTCGGTACATAGTCCCTAAAGTATCCACAATATAGAATGCAAAAGGCTTTAATTCATTAACTTTCTCCACTAACTCAAGTAGTTCCCGATCAGAATAGCCTGTGGTTCCTACTGGCTGTATAAATACTTTATATCCCTTTTTCATTAACGCAACAGCCGTAGCACGAACTTCATCCCACTCATGCTTATGGAAAGTCAATCGTATGCCATCAATCGATAAACCATCATATGGCGTGATTTTATCAGCAGAAATATCCCCGACAGCAATCATACCAACATACATGATATCAGGCTTTTTAGGACTAATAAAAGGTATAATTTGACGAACATCATTGTAAACAGCACAATTTACATCATATTCAACATCACGTAAAAAACCACATTCAATAATATCAATGTTTGACTGCGTTATTTTTTCTGTGATATTACGGATAATGACTGATCCAAAATTCCAGTTGTTTATGTACCCGCCATCTCGGAGAGTACAGTCTAGTATAGAAATTTGCTTCATAAGTTTAATCTTCCTTCTTTGATATATTATAAATAGCATTTGCAATCATAAAATCATCCTTATCATTAACATCACATGCTTCTATTTTTGAAACTTCGATTAAATAGGGATGGTCTCCGATACGCCTTTTTCTATTTATTATTAAATCGCGAGTATATACAAATAAACCGCATGTTTCTGCATATAAAGGTTCTAAATCCTGTGTTCGTGGGATATTAAGAATATCGTAATTAAACGGTTTATTATTTTTCCATAAAAACTCCTGTACTTTTGTTACTGTCAAAGCTGAGTCGTACTCCTTTGATGCTACCTTCTCAATTCCAAAAGATATGCTCTCTGCTTTAATAAAAGGAGCTGTAGTATGTGTTAACGCATAAATATCAGCATTGACTTGTTGAGCAAAAGATATCAAAACATCGTTAAATTTTGTTGTTGGTAAATCAAAATAAGGATCCCTTTTTAAAAACTTTATATTAAAAGGGATATACTCCATTATTTCCTCGCTGCTGCAATAAACATAAATTTCATCTATATTTTTTACTTGATTTAATGTATTAAAAATGTAGTATATGAGCGGTTTACCATTGGTAAAAGATAATATATTCTTATTAGGAAGTCTCTCACTGTTTAGTTTTATAGGGACAAAAGCGATGGTTTTCATAATATAATCTCCTTCCCCAAGAAACCTGGAGATAATTTTTCAATATTCATGAATTTTGCTTCTTGTTGATACACACACCATATTTTAAACTTTCCGCATATATCTGAAAAAGGCTTTTTGGGAAACCAGGTGGATTTGTAACGAACAGGAATTATTTTGATAATTTTCACTTGATATACCTCTTTGTTATTATTAATTATATTGTTATTTCTCCACTATTGATCTTTCTTCTGATGATTGAACGGATTTTTTCCAAGTCTTTAGGCATATCAACAGATAATGAATCAGTATTTACAGAAATCATTTTTATTTTTTTCCCATTTTCTAAAAATCTATATTCATCTATATCTTCAATACTTTCTATAACCCCTCTTTTTGTTATGGAACAAAACTGTAAAGCTGATTTAGAAAAACATTGAATCCCAACAAATTTATTATATTGAAAATCAGAAGACGATTTTGGATAAGGGATAGGACTTCTTGCCATATACATAGCATATCCGTTCATATCAACAGCTATTTTAATTCTTGAAAAATCAACAACTTCGGTAGGATTTGATATGGTAGTCATTGCATTAGCAATATAAAATTCATTTGGGTCTACTTGGATAGGTATTATTTTTTCTATATTCTCTGATTTTACTAATGGCTCATCACCATTTATATTAATATAGAAATCAGCATTTACTTTTTGGGCAAACTCACCTAAGCGGTCTAAATGCGTAGGATGTTTATCTGATGTCATGACTACATTAATACCATACTTTTTACATTCTTTCTCTATTCTGATATCATCGGTAGCAATATAGATTTCTGAGAGATCATTTATTTTACTAAATTCTTCATATACCCACCAAATCATCGGCTTCCCACATATATCAGCGAGCGGTTTTCCGGGGAAACGAGTTGACGCGTAACGAGCGGGGATTACTCCGACTATTTTTAAATTGGTTTTCTCATTTTCAAACATTAGAATCTACTCCCTTCTTTTCCTCAATAAGCTCTAGAAGCCTTCTCTCTGCTGCCTCCAACTTTGCTTTAAGAAGCAAAAACTCCATTTCTTTCTCTCCGAGCTGTTCCATTTTTACGGTCACGCCCGTATTGGGTAATTCCTTAGAGTAATGGAGAGCTACTGCTTTTTCCAGGTTATCATTATTCTTACTGTACAAATAACACACTTCCTTTCCGTCTATTTCGTATATATTGTCCGGTATTTCTCCGGTTAGATATTTTTTTATAACTATAGGACGAAGATATCTGTCTATATTATGATGCACATCATAAAACCAATAATCTTTACCCGAGTTTATAAATAGGATTGTACAAGAAAAGTCCATAAGTTGGATAATTTTTTCCCGGAACAGCGTCGGCGTATCATCAGCTGCATCTACAATTACAAATGATTCTTTTTCAACATCATTTATTTCTCCTAATTCATGTATAATAAAATTTGTTTGCTCAAAGCCGCCATATTTTGCTAAATTTTCCATTAGAATTCTGTTAATACCTATACTGTAACAGTGATCTCCTTTATTAATAATCTGTGCATATCTTAGCGCAAAATAATATGAATGCATGGCATGGAATGAATAAAATATCTCGTTATCAAATGTTAGTATTGTATCAACAATTCCTTCAAGAGCGCGTAAACCTGTAGAGGCAGCGGTTGCAAGCATTTTAGGTGTTTGTGAAAAAGCAAAGGGAAGAAATTCTGAAGGAAATGTTTCCTTTATTATTTTACTTTTAGGGAATATGCTGACATAATCAGCAATATCTTCAGGATGCGGTTTAATGACTACATCATAATCTTCCAGAAAGTAGTCACAAATAAGCTGGAAAAGCAATATCTGCCCTTCAAAACTTGTAAATTTAAGGTTACATGTGTGCTGTGTCATTAAAATAGCAGAATTGTCGCTGATTTCAATATTTTCAGGTACTTTAAAAAACGCAATAATTTTCTCTCGCAATACATCCGGTAAATCGATAAGCTCCCTAACTACGTCAAAGTGAAAAGCTTTCTCGTCATAAAATCCCTCTTTTTGCGCTTTAATATTACATATTTTATGAATAACTCTGTCATAATTAAGATCAAGTAAATCATATTTTTCAATATATTCATAAGTAGAAGAATGGAGAGAGCGCAACATTGTTCTGAAATGATCATCGTATCGGCTCAACTGGCCGCATGCTTCTTCAAAAATCGAAAAATTTACATTAGATAAAAGTATATAAATTGTAATTAGATGATGGGAACAAGCGATATATATATAATCGAAACTGTTAATTGCATATTGTGTCATTTCATTGTAAGCCATTTCAATTTGTAAAAAAACCTCCTCCTCAGCCATCCCTTTTTTACATAAAGTATTATCTCTGGGAAATAGTAAAACTTCATCAAATAAGTTTAAGGTGATTAGATCATTATACTGCGGATAGGTTCGAGTCATATATGACGGCATCACTAACACCGCCTTTTCATCCGGATGGTATACTAAACGGTGTGTTATGCCCATTATTATCTGATATGTTGTAGCTAAATGATATAAAACCATCTCTCATGCCCTCACTTTACTCAAAAATTTCTTAATATATTCGTTATTATTTGCAACAGATAAGAATGGCGCTAATGCATCCTCTGCGGTAATGTTCATTAAATATGGATATTCCCTAAATAATTTACAATAAAGGGCAAGAAAATCAGAAACCCCTTGCCGGATTTTTGAATAAGCCGAGTAATTTTCCATAATAGGTGGATGGAAGTTAAAATAACCGTCTTCAGTAAAGCCGTGAAACTCGTATATATCACAGCAAATATCATGTAAACTTAAACTTTTCGCAACATTTCTGCTACGTGTCATGGCTTTGTGAAGTGTACTATTATAATTTACTGCTGACAAATATACTTCTCTTTCTAAAAGGTCTTCCGTTAACTTTCCTTTGGTAAATTGATTTTCCTCTGAAGCAATCAACAAAGGAATGGTATTTTTGTGTAATATATTATTCAAATATTCACTTAAGAACGGTGCGATGTCACTATAAATATCAGCATCAACTAATAATGTCTTTGCTTCATCACAAGCGATATCCAGATATTTTTTAGCGAAATTTATCTCATTTATATGTTCATTTTCAAAAAAATCCCAATGCTTTAAAAAGAACAATTTTAACTGCTGGGAATTCTGATTACAGACTAGGGATTCTTTGTATATGTTTTCATCTTTAAAAAATCGTTCGAGTTCTCCTAAGCCCAATGAATAGCACAAGGCATGTATGGTTATATTATTTCTACTAATAGCCGGTTTAAGAACAACATTATCAAGATAAGCATTGCGATCTGTATCCATCAAAAATTTCAGCGTCAATTCATTGGACCAATATAGCGTTTGCACTATATAGTTGGGATACAGGCTTTGAAAAAACTGTCTGAGATAATCTGATGAAGATGATGCAAAAATTATTTTATCGCAACCTAATTTATTTGCTTGTTGACGTACCCAGGAACATAATCCAAGTATGTATGCTCCACCGTAAATGAATCCATATTCGTATAGCATATCGTACTTTTGTAGCCCATTATGAATATGAATATTAACAACACCTCTGTATGCTGAGGAAAAAGGTTCAGATATATCAATTGTTCGGTACATTGTACCCATTTCATGCACATCGGGATAGTAGACAGAAGAGATTCCCATTTTTTCTGCAACAACCACGTCAACAGCATGTTCTTGCCCAACATGAACAACTTTATCATTTCCACCATATTTATTTTTAATTGATAAGAATATATTACCTGATTGGCGTGTGTAGCCATATTCATTTGAAATAAATACATCCGTGATAAAGTCATAACCACAATTTTTTAGTAATTGTAAAACTTCTTCCCTTGGAAGATAAGTATCAGCAGTAGCAATTATCCTCTTGCCTTGTCCAAATAATAATTTACATACACGCAAGATGTACGGGTTTGGCAATATACTTTTTTTTATAATATCCAGTTCTTCTGACATTAACCTATCGGTATTTAATCCGGTCATATTATGAAAAGCCTGATATATATCTTTTAGATTTACTGTATTGATTCCAAAACACGCTTTTTTTATATTACATGCGGCATTCTCAGCATCATTACGGAGTTTGACAAAGTTTTTATAACCCAACTTCTCCCCAACCATCAAAAAAAAATCATCCTCTTTAGAAAAGGGAGAAAGAAGCAAAGTGCCGAAGATATTAAAGGATATAGTATCAAATGAAGTTAAGTTTTTTGCAAAAAAATAAGATGTAGCCCGTTTGACTGAAGCAGATTCTGAGCCAGTGCTTTTAATATAAGGTTTTCCTTTAAGTTTTTTTTCTACTTTCTTATTAATAGACGGTATTACCTCTGCACGGATTTCTACTGCGCTAGAAGTCTCTACTACAGCAGTAGTTTCTATCGAGGCAGGTGGTTTTGGTGGTTCTAAAATAATTGTCTCAGGCTCCATATGTATATGACGGTAATATTTATTCAAAGACATAATATATTTCCAAGATTTCAATCGATGTTTTTTATGGTATTCCACATTTGCGATTACATAATCTTGATAAGCTCTTTTTATATCGGGATTTTTCACTACGAATTCATAATATAGCCTGTCCTTCACTCCCATTAATAATCCTCCGAATCATTGATTTAAAAATAATAATTTTATTGATAACAACTGTTCACAATGTACAACTACCAAAAACCATTGAAAACACGGTGCTAACCTACACACTACGCCGCCTGACAAGACACAGGGCGGCGTTTTTGTTTAGTCGGTATCTTGTGAACTTCGGGTCAAATTGACCCGAAGTTATATAAAAGCATAGCAAAAAATAAATATTTTTGAAAGGGGGAATTTGTTAATTTCCCAAGCCTTGCGAAAGCAGGGCTTTTTTTATTGCCCGAAAAAATCTAAACAGGAGGAAAAACGCATGGCAGAAAAAAACGAAAATGAAATTTTGAACGGCGCGGAAACTTCGCAAGAAGAAAAAACGCCTGACGAAAACCTGTCCGCGCCCGGCGAACAACCGAGGCAAACGGAAACGCCGCTGACCGAACAGCCGCAAGTGGAAACGCCGGGACAGGAAAAATCGGACGATATACCGCCGAGGGAACCCCCCGCGCCGGATATTGCCGATACACCCCCCGCCCCCGAAGCTGATAAACAGGCGGCGAAAGAAGCGGAGAAGCAAGCCGCCGAACAGGACAAGGGGGAACAGGACGCCCCCACCAAACAACGGCGCGGCAGACAGCCCACAACCTTTAACCCCAAAGTCGAACACCAAACGGTAAAATCCGAAAAGCAACCGCAAGCGGAAAAATCGGAAAAGGAAAAACCCGATAAACCGAAGCGGGGCGAAAAACCGCCGAAAGCACCGAAAGGAAAACAGGCGGCAAGTGTTGGCGGCGGCGGTATTGGCGGCGCATCCGGGCAGACACCCGCGAAAGAGGACGCCCCGCCCGTTCCCACCATGCCGCCCGTACCCGAACCGCCGAGGGACGCGAACCGCATAAACGAAACGGAAACAATCGTATATATCGACCATTCCGAATTGCACCCGTTCAAAAATCATCCGTTCCAAGTGCGGGACGATGACGCTATGAAAACCCTTGTTACAAGCGTAAAAGAGCGCGGCGTAGACCAGCCCGCAATCGTGCGCCCGCGTGAGGAAGGCGGTTATGAAATTGTGGCGGGTCACAGGCGGCAACAGGCAAGCGAAATGGCAGGGATAAAAAATATACCCTGCGTTGTCCGCAACATGACAGACGATGAAGCCATACTCGCCATGACCGAGAGCAATTTCAATCAGCGTTCCGAAATACTGGCAAGCGAACGCGCCCAAGCGTTAAAAATGCAGTTGGAAGCTATCAAGCGGCAAGGTGAGCGTTTTAAGGGCGTGGCGACCGGGGACGTTGGCAAACGCTCAAATGAAATTATAGCAGAGCGCAACAAAATGGGCGCAAAGACGGTACAGCGGTATATCGCGCTGAACAATCTTGTCCCCGATTTGATGAAATTGGCGGACGATAAAAAAATCCCGTTTATGACCGCATTTGAAATGTCATATATCAAGCCCAAAAATCAAGACTATATCGCCATGACGATAGACGCGCAGGAATCCGCGCCGTCGTTGGCACAGGCACAGCGCATGAGGGAGCTTGACAGTAAAGGCGTTTTGAACGGTGACGTTATCGACGGAATTATGCTTGAAGAAAAAAAGGAGGAAATAAAAGTGATAATCAATAGTCAAGAACTCGGCAAATACTTCGGGGCGGATAAATCGCCCAAGGAAATGAAAGACACCATTTTGAAGCTGCTTGACGAGTACAAGGAAAAACAGCCACCCGAACTCACCAAGCCCGACAAGAAAAAAGAACAGGAGAAGTAAAGACTTCGGGTCAAGTTGACCCGAAGTCTTTATAGTATTCAAAACCGTAAGGGGGTGATAATGCTGATTGATAAAAATATTGTTGAGCAAGCAAGGAACACCGATATTATCGCGTTCTTTGAAAAGAGCTACGGTTATACATTTTCCCAAAAGGGCGGCGCGTATCGTTGCCGACAGCACCCAAGCCTTGCCGTAAAAAGCAACCGCCTGTCATGGTACTGGCACAGTAAAGGGATTGGCGGTTTCGGCGTGTTGGATTATTTGGTAAAGGTTGAAAATATGCCGTTCAATAGCGCGGTGGAAACGGCGGCGGGGATTACTGCGGCAACCGCAAAACCGGGACAGGACGCGGAAAAGCCGAAAACCCTTGTACTGCCCGAAAAGGCGGGTACTCCCTTGCGCCTGTATGATTACCTTTGCGGTAAGCGCGGCATTGACAGCGGTATTGTGGACGCGCTTATTCAAAAAGGGAGCCTGTACGAGGACAAGCGCGGGAACGTGGTTTTTGTCGGTTATGACGAACAGGGCAAAGCGCGTTTCGCTTCTTTGCGGGGAACATTAGACCGCGCTTTCCGTATGGATTGCGCCGGGAGCGATAAACGGTACGGCTTCAATATGGCATTATCACCCTCCGAACGGCTGTATATCTATGAATCTGCTATTGACGCTATGAGCCATGCAAGTATTGACAATATGGTTAAGGGCGACAAAGACGCATGGAAACAGCACAGCCGCCTTTCGTTGGCGGGAACTTCGGACACGGCACTATCTTTTTTTCTGAATAAGCAAAAATCGGTAAATGAACTGGTTTTCTGTCTTGACAACGACACGGCGGGGCGCGAAGCCGCCGCAGGTATGGCGCGGGAGTACGCGGACAGGGGTTTTTATACAAGGCTCGAATTGCCCGCAGGCAAAGACTTTAACGAGGATTTAACGGATATGATTCAAAAAATCCCGTTGGAGAAAACGCGAAAACATATAATCACAAGCGAAAGACGGTGATTTAATGGAAGATACAAGCACAAAGCGGTATGTCGTACATGATTTTCTGAACGGAAGCCCGATTTTCATAGACCGCGTGGATAATACTATGACGTTCTTTGACAGCAACATATACGGGCAGATATATAACCTCAACAACCCGGAACATCATGTTATCGACAGCAGAAAAATAAACGGGCTTATCAAGCGGACAAACAACCCGGATTACAATTTCGCTAATTCAAAAGCGGTGGACTGCTACATTTACAAGTACATTATGACGCCCGAACAACAAGCCCTGTGCCGTAAAACGCCGTATATTCCGGGCTGGAACGAGTTGATTATAATGACTGACAGCAAAACGGAAGCGATAAAGGCTATGTGCGGATATGTTTACGAGCATGGTTTTATCGCCGCGTTAGGCGATAAGGATGCGGAGCGCGGCAGATTGCTAAAATACTGTGATGATTTTCTCGCGGGTAAGCAAACGCCGCCGCTCACGGAAAAACAAGACACGCCCGCGTCTGACCGTAAAACGGCAGACCGGGGCGACAGATAGGAGGTTTTCACAATGAAACGACCATTGGCATATATTACGGCCGCGTGGAGCGGCGGCGCATATGAAATAACAGAAGAAGCGGCGAAGTATTGCAGGGCGGTTTATGAGGCGGGTTTTTCGCCCATATGCCCAGTTTTGTTTATGCCGCTTTTTCTTAATGACGCAATACCCGAAGAACACAAAAGCGGTATTGACATGGGGCGCGACTTTTTGCGCCGCGCCCATGTGCTTGTCGTTTGTGGTGACGGCGTTGACGAAGCTGTGAAAAACGACATAGCAACGGCGGCGCGGCTGAAAATAACGGCGACCACGCTTGACGGCATATTGACCGTAAACACACAGGGACGGACGAAAGCCGATGATTGAAGCGTATGTTGACAATCTCGGCAAGTATCTCAAAGGCGATTCATGCGGCGAATGGATAAGATTCCCGGCAAGTCAAGAGGACGTAAAAGCCCTGTTGTCAAAAATCGGCGTGGACGGCGTTTTGTATGAGGAAATTATTATCACGGATTACAAAACGGACGTTGACGGGTTAAGCAAATATTTAGACGAATACGAAAACGTGGACGAGCTGAACTATCTCGCCGCCCTGCTTGAAGATATGGAAGAATGGGAGGTTGAAAAGTTTGAAGCCGCGATTGCATACGGCGAATACACAGGAAGCGCAAAGGACTTAATCAATCTCGCCCAAAACCTCGACTGTTACGAGTATTATTCTGACGTTCACAATGAGGAAGATTTAGGGCGGTATTACATTGACGAGCTTTCCGCGTTGGAAATACCGGAATATTTAGAACGGTTTTTTGACTATGAAGCATACGGGGACGAAATATGCCAAGACAACGGCGGCGTTTTCATAAACGGCGGCGGGTATGTGGAGAACGGCGGCGGCTTTACCGAGCATTACAGCGGCAGGGAGGATTTACCCGAAGAATACAGGATTTTCGCGTATCCAGACCCGCCCGACAAAATGCCGATAGCGCAACAGCTTGAAATGTACGCCAAGATGATAACCGTGCCCGCCGCCGACAGGCTGACCCCCGCCCGTGATGAAAGGAGCTGACTTCGGGTCAAGTTGACCCGAAGTAGAAAGGACGGTGATAAAACACTATGGCAAAACAAAAAACAACTCCGCCGCTTGAACAAAACCCCTATGTAAAGGAACTTCTTGACGTACTAAAAAAGCACAATCCCCCCGGCGCGGAGGATTTACAAGGCATGATTGCGAACGCCGCGAAAATCGAGCAACAGCTTGACGCCGCCCTTGCGGAAATGGCGGTAATGCGGCGGGAACTCGCCGCAATCCATGAGGACAACCACCCTATGCGAAACGCGGTGCAAAATGCGATAAACACAATGCAGGAGCAAATACGGGCGTTGCGCGAACAGCTTGAAACACTGAAACAAAACATTATTAATGGCTGTAAAAACGCATTGGCGGCGTTCAAGGAGCGCGGCGCTGCGGCGTTAAACAATGTAGCAAAGTTTTTCAAGGTGAAGCCCGCGCTTGAAGTGATAGCGAAGTCTTGCGACCAGGCGGCAAAAGAAAACGCACAGTCAATTATCAAAATTGAGCGCATAAGCAAGGAGTACCACAAGACGGGGCAGCATTTGAAAAATATCGGTCGGGCTATGACGGGCAAGGAACTCATAACCTCAATGAAGCCTATGGGAAAAGTGGCAAAAACGGTTGAAGCCCCGATTAAAGCCGTCCGCGTCTGCAATCTGGCAATGCGTAACGCGGCGCGGAACGCGGTGAAAAGCCTGTCCCGGCTCGAAAAAGCCGCCGACCGCCCCAAACCTATCAAGGAACAGCTTGACACGGCGGCGAAACAAGCGGCGGCGCATAACGCCCGTAATATGCCCGAAAAGACAAAGACCGCGCCCGCCGCCGAGTTATAGACTTCGGGTCAAGTTGACCCGAAGTTGAAAGGACGGTGATTATTATTGCAGGAACAAATTGACCGCGAAAGTATAGCGATAACGCTGAAAGCGTCCAAGCTGACGGCGCAGGTACTCGCAAAGGCTTTTATGGCTGTTGTGCATAAAATCCAAAAGGAACACCAAAAGGCGCAAACCCCTCACGGCGAACAATCGGTAAAAAAGCTGATGAACCACAACGTACCCACAAGCACCATACCGATTGAGGGCGACAAGGGGCTATTTGAAAAAGTGGCGCGGAAATGGAATGTTGATTACGCTTTCCATAAAACCGGGAAAAACAAATATCTGCTTCTTTTCAAGAGCGGACAGGCCGACGCGATAACGACGGTGTTCTCGGAATACTCCGCGCTTGTGATGAAACGGGCAAAAGATAAACGCCCGCCCATCATGGACGAGTTGAAAAAAGCCGCCGAACGCGCAGAGCGTGACCGCCCGAAGCATAAGGAGCGTAAACGCGAAAGAGAGGTGACGCGGGAATGACAGCTAAAATACGGAAATACATACTCCCGAATGTGCCGTATCTGTTCGCGCTGTGGTTTTTCTTGAAGCTCGGCACGGCATACCGCATAGCGGACGGGGCGAATATCGGCATGAAGCTGATAGGCACAATGCAGACGATAGGAACGGCGTTACAGGACTTCGCGCCGGGGCTTGACCCTTTTGACTGGCTTGTCGGGATTGCCGGGGCTGCCCTGCTCCGCGTTATCATTTATTACAAGGTAAAAAACGCAAAAAAATATCGGAGGGATGTGGAATATGGCTCGGCTCGGTGGGGAACGGAAAAGGACATAAAGCCGTTTATAGACCCCGTTTTCAAGAACAACGTAATTTTAATCGGGACGGAATCGCTGACAATGAACACCCGCCCCGCAAATCCCGCGAACGCCCGAAACCTTAACGCTTGTATTATCGGCGGGAGCGGCAGCGGCAAGACCCGTTTTTGGCTGACCCCAAACCTGTTACAAGCGCATAGCTCGTATGTGGTAGTTGACCCGAAAGGCGGCATAATCGGGCAAACAGGCTCTTTCTTGAAAAAGCAGGGATATAAAATCAAAGTATTTAACAGCATAGATTTCAAAAAGTCTATGAAATATAATCCCCTGTCATATATCAAGACCGAAGCCGACATATTGAAATTTGTAAACGCTTTAATATCGAACACCAAAGGCGAAGGCAAGGAGGGTGACGAGTTTTGGACGAAAGCCGAAACCCTGTTGTACTGCGCCCTTATCGCGTATATCGTGTTTGAGGGACCCGAAGAGGACAGGAACATTATCACCCTTGCCGACCTCATAAACGGCATGGAAGTAAAAGAAGATAACGACGATTTCAAAAATGCAGTTGATTATATGTTTCTCGGACTGGAAAAACGGAAGCCGAATTGTTTTGCCGTTAGGCAATATAAGAAATTCAAGTTAAGTAGCGGCAAAACCTCAAAATCCATTTTAATTAGCTGTGGGGCGCGGCTCGCGCCCTTCGATATAGCTGAACTGCGGGAAGTAATGAGCGATGATGAAATGGAGCTTGACAGGATAGGCGACAGGAAAACTGCCGCTTTTTTTATTATCTCCGACACAGACCCCACATTTAATTTTATTGTTGCGCTTGCTTTTTCGCAGATGTTTAATCTCTTATGTGAACGCGCCGACCAAAAATACGGCGGCAGACTGCCCCACCACGTTCGGATATTATGGGACGAAGCGGCAAACACGGGGCAAGTGCCGCATTTAGAAAAATTGGTTGCCGTCATCCGCTCCCGCGAAATATCCCTGTGCCTGTTTTTACAGGCACAGTCGCAACTCAAAGCCCTCTATAAAGACCATGCCGAAACAATCATGGGGAATATGGACAGCGTGATTTTTCTCGGAGGGCGGGAACACACCACGGTCAAAGAACTTTCGGAAGCCCTCGGCAAAGAAACCATTTCCATGCAGACCGAGAGCAGAACGCGGGGTCAACAGGAAAGCTACGGGCAGAACACCCAGCGGCTCGGCAAGGAGCTAATGACGGTGGACGAACTCACGACAATGGACGGGAATCGCTGTATTTTGCAATTACGCGGGTTACGCCCTTTTTTCTCGCCCAAGTACGATTTACGGAAACACCCTAATTTCAAGCACACGGCGGAAGCGGACAAGAAAAACGCTTTTGACCCGGCGGAACTTTTCAATACAAAACTGAAAGTGAAGCCGAACGATTTATTTAAGGTTTACGAAGCGGACGCGGTTGACGAAACGAGCATAAACGAGGACGAGGACATTCTCAATTATGACGATATAGACGACCCGGACGCTTTTGCGTAAACTTCGGGCGTTCCGACTTCGGGTCAACTTGACCCGAAGTGATGATGTAAGCCCCGAAGATACACGCCGCCATATGGCGGCTTTTTTTATTCCCAAAAACACCACAAAAAAATGAAAGGGTCGGAAAAAATTCCGGCAAAGGTGAAATGTATGGCATTTTTCACAAGCGCAGTAACAACGCTTCAAACGCTCGTTGTCGCGCTCGGCGCGGGCCTCGCGGTATGGGGCGTTATCAATCTTTTGGAGGGCTACGGCTCGGACAATGCAGGTGCGAAATCGCAGGGCATGAAACAGCTTATGGCGGGGGGCGGCGTAATTTTGCTCGGCTTGACCCTCGTTCCCATGCTTGCGACCCTGTTCCCCACACCTTAATCGGAGGTCATTAAATGGGATTTCTCACCGACTGGATAATGGACTGGCTGAAAGGTTTGCTCGTTGACGGTATCATGGGCAACCTCGGCGGCCTGTTCGACAACGTAAATAACCAGGTCGGAGAGATAGCGGCAACCGTAGGCATGACGCCGGGGGCATTTAACCCCGGCGTTTTCGCCCTTATACGGACTCTCTCCGAAACGGTAGTATTGCCGATTGCGGGGCTGTTGCTCACGTTCGTAATGACATGGGAGCTGATACAGCTAATCATAGACCAAAACAATTTACACCAAATTGACACTTGGATTTTTTTCAAGTGGGTATTCAAGACCATGATTGCGGTGCTGCTCTTGACAAACACATTCAATATCGTAATGGGGATTTTCGACGTATCACAGCACGTTGTAAACAACGCGGCGGGGGTAATCTCCGGCAGTACGGCGATAACGTCGGGCATGATGGCGACCCTTGAAGCGGAGCTGATGGCAATGGACGTTGGACCCCTGCTCGGCTTGTGGTTACAGTCGTTCCTCATACAGATTATCGTGCTTGCTTTGAATATCGTGGTTTTCATCATCGTGTACGGCAGAATGATTGAAATATATATCCTCACCAGTTTAGCGCCCCTGCCAATGGCAACTTTAACGAACCGCGAAATGTCGGGAATGGGTCATAACTACCTTAAATCCCTGCTTGCCGTGGGCTTTCAAGGCTTGCTGATTATGGTATGCGTGGCGATTTACGCGGTGCTTGTGCAATCAATAGCGATAAGCGGCGACCCGATAGGCGCGATATGGGGCGCAATCGGCTATACCGTTCTGCTGTGCTATACCCTGTTTAAGACGGGGAGCGTAAGTAAAAGTATTTTCGGGTCGCATTAAAAAAAGACAACTTCGGGTCAACTTGACCCGAAGTGGAAAGGAGTTTGACAACATGGCTGATAACCCAACCACTGACGCGGCGGCGATAACTGACGCGCCGCCGAAGATGGAAATAACTGCCCGACCCGTCGAGCCGCAGGGCAATCTGTACGGTTTCGCAAGCGTAAAAATCGGCGGCATAAAGATAGACGATTTCAAAATCCTTGCGGACAAGGACGGGAAACTGTTTGTCGGTATGCCGAGCAAGCCCGACAAAACAAGCAATACGGGCTACCGCAGTACGGTACACGTTGACAAGGATATGAGGGACGATTTCAACAAGGCGGTTTTGTCCGCGCATTATGACGCGGTGGAGGTTTTAATGGAACGCGCCGAAAAAATGCGCTCCGCGCCCGCCGCGTCGCGTATGGCTGACCAGATGGCAAAGGCGGCGAAAGAAGCGGAAAAGCACAACGCCGCCCTGCCCCCGAAAGAGAACGGCGAAAAAAAGCGCGGGGACAGGGAATGATGAAAATATTTGCGCCGCCGAAGGATTCGCCGTGGGGCATGATTGATTTTTGCGATATTTTATGCCCCGGCGTGTTCCTCATATATACGCCCGAACACGGCGGGACTATGGTTGCGCGGGAGATTGAGGAGTTTTTATCCCCCGCCGCCCGAAGGTACGGACAGCGGAAAAACGGCTTTATCTGTTTTGAACAGGACGCGGACGAAGAAATTGTTTTGCGTGAACTGCTCGACAAGAAGCTGTGGGATATACCCGACCGCGTAAGAAACAGGGCGGCGTTTGTGGAAAATATAAACGCTGCCCTGCGGAGGAATCACCCCGGGTACTGGCGTTCGCGGGAAAACGGGCGCGTCCATGTGCCGCCTGCAAAAACCGCGCCCGCCCATGATGAACGATAGCACTTCGGGTCAACTTGACCCGAAGTGCTTTTTTAGCGAAAGGAGGATTTTTAACCCATGCCCTATGTAAATATACCCAACGATTTAAGCAGAATTAAAACGAAAGTCGCGTTAAATCTCACGAAACGTCAATTACTTTCATTCGGCGGCGCGGCGGTTATCGGCGTTCCGACCTACCTGTTCACGCGCTCCGCGATAGGCAACAGCGCGGCAATGCTTTTGATGATTGCGCTCATGCTCCCGTTTTTCTTTTTCGCCATGTACGAGCGCGACGGCCTGCCGTTTGAAAAGGTGGCGCGGAATATAATCCGCGTCTTTTTCATCAGACCGGGACCCCGCCCGTATAGGACGGAAAATATATACGCCATTCTGACAAAGGAGGAAGAAACTATTGTCACAGATAAAAAAGACGAAACAGCCGCCGCGAAGCGCGAAGCATAAAAGCAGTATACCGCGAACGGCTCAACAGACTATTCCCTACCGCGAAATGCTCCAAGACGGCGTTTGCCGGGTACGGGACGGATATTACACTAAGACAATCGAATATGACGATATAAATTATTCGGTTGCGTCCAATGACGACCAATCGGCAATCTTTGACGGTTACTGCGCGTTTCTCAATTATTTTGACAGCGCCCTGCCGTTTCAGTTGTCCTTCATCAATCACCGCTCCCGCTCAAATAAGCGGTACAGGGTGAACATACCCATGCAGAACGATGATTACAACAGCATACGCGCCGAGTTTACCGATATGCTCAAAGCACAGATTGCCAAAAGCAACAACGGTATAACGCGCTCAAAATATATCACGTTCGGGCTTCCCGCCGCGTCCCTTGCCGAAGCCCGCCCGCGCATGGAGCGGATAGAAAGCGACATAACGGCGAACTTCAAGAAGCTCGGCGTTGCCGCCCGTACCCTTAACGGCTATGAGCGGTTAGAGGTACTGCACAGGCAGTTAAACCCCGGCTGGCGCGGCAATTTAGCATTTTCATGGGCTGACATACCCAAAACCGGCATGAGTACAAAAGACTTTATCGCCCCGACCTCCTTTGACTTCAAGCAGAGCCGCGTATTCCATACGGGCGCGGCGTGGGGTGCGGCTTCGTATCTGCAAATCATGGCTTCGGAGCTGTCCGACCGCCTGCTTGCGGAGCTTTTAGAAGTGGACGCGGAAATGACCGTAACCATGCACATCAACACCGTAGACCAGATGAAAGCGATTAAAACTATTAAAGCAAAGCTGACCGACATTGATAAAATGAAAATGGACGAGCAGAAAAAAGCGGCGCGGAGCGGTTACGATATAGACATACTCCCGCCCGACCTTGTAACCTTTTCAAAGGACGCGGCGGCGCTTTTAGCGGACTTGCAAAGCCGCAACGAGCGAATGTTTTTACTGACATTCACGATTGTAAACACCGCGCCGACGCGACAGCGTTTGGAAAATGATATTTTCACCGTGGCGGGTATCTGCCAAAAATATAACTGCGCTCTCAAAAGATTAGATTTTCAACAAGAAGCCGGGTATATGTCAAGCCTTGTACTCGGACATAACGCGGTAGAGATACAGCGCGGTATGACTACAAGCAGTACGGCGATTTTCGTACCCTTTATGACGCAGGAGCTACGCATGGGCGGCGGGTCGCTGTATTACGGCATGAACGCCCTTTCCCACAACGTCATTATGGCTGACCGCAAGCGTCTTAAAGCACCCAACGGGCTATATCTCGGAACGCCGGGGAGCGGCAAGAGCTTTTCCGCGAAAAGGGAAATAATCAATGTTTTCCTCGCCACTTCCGACAGGATATTGATTGTAGACCCAATGGGCGAATACGCGCCGCTTGTAAAGCGGCTCGGCGGCGAAGTCATAGAAATATCGCCCGACAGCCCGCACCATATAAATCCTATGGACATAAAGCTGACCGAAACGGACGAGGAAAATCCGCTTGCACTCAAAGCGGATTTTATTTTGTCCCTCATGGAGCTTGTTGTCGGCGGCAAGGACGGATTACAGCCGATAGAGCGGACGGTCATAGACCGTTGTACTCGCCTTGTCTACATGGACTTTATGAAAAACCCGGAAACTGCGGTCATGCCGACGTTACAGGACTTGTACGAACTGTTAAAGGGACAGCCCGAAGCGGAAGCGAAACGGCTTGCCACCGCGCTTGAACTATACTGTGTCGGCTCGCTCAACGTGTTTAATAACCATACCAATGTATCTACTGATAAGCGCGTAACTTGCATTGTGCTGAAAAAGCTCGGCGCGTCCCTACGGAAAATCGCAATGCACGTTACCAATGAATTGACATTGACGGTTGTGGACGATAATTTTCAGCGCGGCATTTTTACATGGTGCTACTATGACGAGTTTCACATTTTGCTCCGCGACACGCTGACCGCCTCGTATTTTGTGGCGATATGGAAAATGTTACGCAAAAAAGCGTGCGTCCCAAGTGCCTTGACCCAAAACGTAAAAGACCTTTTAGCGTCAAAAGAAATCGAAAATATACTGGAAAACTCTGAATTTATGGTACTGCTTTCACAGGCGGCGGGTGACAGGGAAATTCTCGCCCGACAACTCGGCATATCATCACATCAATTAAGCTACGTTACGCACAGCGGGTCGGGTGAAGGACTTTTATTCTATGGAAACACAACAATTCCTTTTGTAGACCGTTTCCCTAAAAATACCGAAATATACCACTTATTGACTACGCGCCCGGAGGACTTGAAAGATGAAAACAAATCCGGGTAAAGCGACTTCGGGTCAACTTGACCCGAAGTTGCAAACAGACGTTATTTACAACATGGACTGTCTGGACGCCCTGCGCTCCCTGCCCGATAACAGCCTGCATTGCTGTGTTACCTCTCCGCCGTATTATGGCTTGCGGGACTACGGCATGGACGGACAAATCGGGCGCGAAGAAACCCCGGAGCGGTACATAGAACGGCTGACCGCCGTATTCCGTGAACTGCTCCGCGTCCTGCGCCCTGACGGTACGTTTTGGCTGAACATTTCCGACACCTACTGCGGGACAGGCAATAAAAGCGGGTACGCCGACCCGAAATATCCAAACGGCAGAACGGGCGACCATGTTTCAATCACCCAAAAGGTACAGGGCTGTAAACCAAAGGACTTAATCGGCATACCGTGGCTTTTGGCGTTCGCCCTCCGCGCCGACGGGTGGTATTTACGCAACGACATTATTTGGGAAAAGGCAAACCCCATGCCCGAAAGCGTCCGCGACAGATGCGCCCGTTCCTACGAGCATATTTTTTTGCTGACAAAATCAAAGAAATATTACTTTGATTATTTGGCAATATCCGAACCGATAGCGGCGAACACGGCGGCGCGGCTGAAAGCGGGGCGCGGCGCGTTCCACAAATACGCCGACGAAGTGCCGGGGCAAGGGAACGTACAGGCGATAAACAAGCCGAGGGCGGCGGGGGCATACAACGAGTTTAATATATCGCCCCTGCGGAACAAGCGGGATATATGGCGCATTAACACCGTCCCGTATTCCGGGGCGCACTTCGCGGCGTTCCCGCCGAAGTTAGCGGAAACCTGCATACTGGCGGGTTGCCCCGAAAAAGGAATTGTCATTGACCCGTTTTTCGGGAGCGGCACAACGGGGCTTGCAGCGAAACGGCTGAACCGCCGCTATATCGGCGCGGAGCTTAATCCCGAATATTGCTTGCTTGCCCGCGAACGGATAGGGGGCTGAATGATATGGAGAAGAAACCGAAGCCCGCCGCCCCTGCGGATAAAAAAAGCAAATTCCGACAGGAGAGCAAAACGGCGAAGCCGTCCGACAGACTGCGGCGCGACCCGCCGCCGGGGACTTCGGGTCAAGTTGACCCGAAGTCGAAGCCCAAGACCAAAGAGGAAAAGGCGGCGGCGCGTGAGGACAGTCGGCTTGACAAATCCAAGCTACGCGCCGACAAAAGCGGCGTAAAGTTAGATAATGCCCGCGAAAAACTGGCAAATCAGAAACCGCAGAAGCCGCCCGGTATTGGAAAAAAACTATCACAGGCGGCGGGTTACGAAGTCGCGGCGAAAATACACGGCAAAATCCGAGAGGTCGAGCGTGATAATGTCGGCGTAGAAGCGGCGCACAATGCCGAGATAATCGGAGAACGCGCCGGGCGTTTCGCCGTTCGTCATGTTAAGAAGCGCATACGCACCCGCCCTGCGCGGCGCGTTAAAAAAGCGGAGCGTAAAAATATCAAGGCAAACGCGGATTACCGTTTCCGCGAAATGGCAAAGGAAAACCCGGAGCTGAAGAAAAACGCGCTCAAACGGCATTTGCACAAAAAGCGGATTCAAAAGCAATTCCAAAAACAAGCGAATGAAGCCGCGAAAAAAGCGGGTAAAGAAACAGCTTCGGTTACAGCAAAAATCGGACGCGCCGCCGTGAACTTCGTCAAGAAAAATCCCAAAGTAATGCTGATTCTCGCAATGTGCTTTCTGATTATCGTTATTGTGCAATCCTGCACGGCAATGACGCTCACCCTGTTTAGCGGTTTGGGCGGCGCTGTCGGGGCAAGCACATATCCGTCCGAGGACGCGGAAATGATTGCGGCAGAAGCCGCCTATGCCGGTATGGAAGTTGATTTACAATACAGGCTCGACAACTACGCGACCTTAAACCCCGGCTATGACGAGTATCATTTTAACCTTGACGAAATAGAACATGACCCCTATGTGCTGATTTCCATTTTAAGCGCGTGGCATGAGGGAGCGTGGACGCTCGCAGAGGTGCAGGGTACGCTATCCATGCTCTTTGATATGCAGTACACCCTGACGGAAACGGTTGTCGTGGAAGTGAGAAGCTACACCGATTCATGGACGGACGAGGAAGGCAACAGCCATTCGGAAACCGTCTATTACAATTATTACATTTGCACGGTTACATTGGAAAACTTCAACCTCTCGCACTTGCCCGTTTACATTATGAGTGAGGAACAGTTAAACCGCTACGCGCTGTATATGGCTACACTCGGCAACCGCCCCGACCTGTTCCCTGTCCACTTGTACCCCGGAGCGTCAACAATTTTAGAGTTTGAAACTTACGACATACCGCCCGAATACTTGGAAAATGAAGTCTTTGCCGCTATGATAGCGGAAGCAAACAAGTATTTGGGTTATCCCTATGTATGGGGAGGGTCGAACCCGTCAACGTCTTTCGACTGTTCGGGTTATGTGTCGTGGGTACTCAATCATAGCGGCTGGAGCGTGGGGCGGCTCGGAGCGCAGGGGCTATACAATATCTGCACCCCTGTGTCGGCGGCGAACGCGAAACCCGGCGACCTTGTGTTTTTCGTGGGTACTTACGACACCCCCGGCGTTTCTCATGTGGGAATATATGTCGGGGACGGAATGATGGTACATTGCGGAAACCCCATAGGCTATGTTTCTATCAATACCGCCTACTGGCAAAATCACTTTTTTGCTTTTGGCAGACCATAAAAGGAGGATATTTTTTCATGGCAGCAACAAAAAGAAGCAAGGTGCAAACCGAAATTGACAAGGCGCGGGAGCGTCTTATGGAACAGCAAGCCCGGATAAAGGAATTGGAAACAAAGCGCACCGAGCTTGAAAATATGGAGATTGTTGATATTGTGCGCGGGTTGAGCATACCCCTTGACGACCTCGCCGCTATTCTGCAATCCCTCAAAGGCGGGGACGTTCCCGCCGCCCTTTCAACTTCGGGTCAAGTTGACCCGAAGTCTGCGAAACCTAAAATCATTGTACCCGAAAATGACGATACAGACAAGGAGGATGAAAACGAATGAAAAAGAAACTTTGCATAACTGCGGCGGCTCTCTCCGCGCTTTCCGTGATTGCGCTAATTATAGTTAAGGTAAAAAGGAGGGCAATATACAGATGAAATATCGTTTGATTGCGGCGGCGTTAGCCGCTTTTTTTATGCTCCCGCTTTTGGGCGTGACGGCATACGCATATGCCGACCCGGATGAAATACCGGATGAAACGATTATCTCCGAGGAAACCCCGGATGATGAAGAAATACCGTCCGCGCCTGTCACGGATTATCCCGAAACCCCGCCGCGCCCCTTTACCCCATCCGGTACAGGCACGGTCATTGACATTGCCACCGACTCGGACGGCAAGATTTTCTACACGATTATGACGCCCGATGAACACGTTTTTTATCTTGTCATTGATAAACAGCGAAACGCGGATAACGTGTATTTCCTTAACGCCGTTACCGTAGACGATTTAATGGCACTCGCGGAAAACCCAAAGCCGCCGCAGGGCGGCACAGTAGCACCCCCGCCGACTACGACAGACAACCCCGAACAGCCGACAGAAACGCCGCCCCCGGCGGAACAGCCGCAGGGCGGTAATATGGGTATGTATATAGTCGTTGGAATACTTGTCATTGCCGGCGGCGGCGCGGGTTGGTACTTCAAGATATACCGACCTAAACAGCAGGGCGCGGCAAACAGCGACGAATATGACCCGTCTATGAACGATACGGAAAACGACGATACCGCCGATTGGGGCGACCAGGACGAGGGCGACGATTCGCCGCCGTGGGACGAGGACGGGGAAAGCGGGGACGAAGAATGAATCTAAACCTTACGCGAAGGACTTCGGGTCAACTTGACCCGAAGTTAAAACCATGACGGACGGCATACACCGTGAACTGACCCGCGCCGAACGCGCCGCAATCCGAAAGCTCGTCAAGGATTTATGCGCGAATTACGACCATGAATACGGCTGTCTGCTTTTAGACGGCGACTGTTATATGTTTTACGGCGTGGCATATACGAATACGGGGATGTGTAAATATTTCCGCAACGCGGTATTGCCGACAGAACCCGTGCTTGAAGCCGTTTTAACAGGCGGCGCGGCGGTGGAAACGCGCCCCTGCGCCCTCTGCGGCGAAGCGTTCCCCGTAAACGGCAAACAGGCGTATTGTTCGGACGCTTGCGCGGATGAAGCGAAGAAGCGGCAGCAGCGCGGATATATGCGGGAAAGACGGGGCGGGAGTTAGAATTTGCCCCGAAAAAACCCGCGCAAATACAGGCTTTTCAGACTCCGAAACCGGGCGGGTAATGTTATCGTATTACCCGCCCCCGTTTTCGGGCAGTAAATTCTAACATTTATTGAAAGGATTATCATATGGACGACAAAAACCAAAAAGAAACGGTACACGGTTATGAGATACAACGCGCCGTTACCTTTGAGAATAACCGGGGCTTTGCCCTTGCCGAAAACCCTAACGCCCCCGACCCGTTTGTGACCTGGCAGTTTACCGAGGACGAAAACGGGGCGCGGGATTACTATTGGGGGCATTACGCCGGGAGTAAGGACACGGCGACAAGGGATTATGAAAATCGCATTGTAGAGTATCAAGAGCAATATGGATTGTCTGAAAAAGACGCATATAAATATTACTCGACACAGCGACCTGTTGACATTGGCACGTTCCCGAAAACGGAAAACGGACCCGTCCGCTTTGAAAATTTTGATAAGCGGGAGGATGTTGAGCAGGGACAATTCAAGGCGTGGGGCTATCTTGTCTATGACACGCCCCTGACGGCAAAACAAATATATGATTACGAATTACGCCCTGCCCCCGACAACTTCGATTTTGTGATAGCGAAGAATAAACAGGCGCAGACCGCCCCGAAGCCGATTATGGAACAGCTTGCCGAAGCCGCAAAAAAGGTTGAGCGAGGCGAAGCTCCGGTAACGGATAAAAAACAAAACCGTGATGAAAGGTAGGATTATATTATGAACGAAAAGGAAAACCCGAATAAAAACCGGGAATTATCCGAAGAAGCAAACGCGAATATGATTGACGGCATAATTAACAATTTGCCGCCTGCGCCCGTCCCCGACCCGGAGGACAAACCGCTTGACCGCGTGAAGCCGCCGACCGAGAAGAAGCGGAGCAGGGAGCTTGAACGGTGAGCAAACCCAAACGCGCCCGCGATATTCCCCTGTATGTGAGGGTATCACAGACTGAATATGATTTGATACAGGAGCGCATGAGCGAAGCGAGGACAAAAAACATGGCGGCGTTCGTCCGCAAAATGGCTTTGAATGGGTATGTGCTTCACGTTGACCTGTCCCCCGTGAAAGAGATTGTTTCCCTGCAACGGCGGTGTTCAAACAACCTCAATCAGATTGCCATAAACGTAAACACATACGGCGGCATATATCCGCAGGAACTAACGGCGTTACAGCGCGACTATGCCGCGCTGTGGAATCCGTTGTCGGATTTAATAAAACAGCTTGCGGATATAGTGAAGATGTGAAACGCGGGGAGCGTCGGAATTATGCCGATTGCTCCCCGCTTTTTTCATAGCCGCAGACTTCGGGTCAACTTGACCCGAAGTCGAAGTGTTTGTTCATTTTTGGAATAAAAGGCGAATGAAAATAATGCTTAATTTCTACGCATTGTTATTAAATGCACAATACCCCCTCCGAGTAAAGACCCAACAGCTATCCAAATAACTCCTAACGGAAAACCCGTTAAAAGACCAATTACAAAACCTATAATCGCCCCTATCGCGATACCTGCTTGTTCTTTGAAGTTTTTACTTTTACGATTCATTTATATACACCCCGAAAATATAAATACTGTTTGCTCACTTTATCGCCCAAAGATGAATTCAAGTATATCACATTATCAAGTCTTATTCAAGCGTAACAGCTTCGGGTCAAGAACCGCAAGCTCTCGATTTTGGCGTTTCCGGTTTGTCCCGGAAAACCCCCAATGATATAATATATACATAGGATATACCTATATTTTATCATAAAAAAGGAGGTTTTCTTTATGCGTATCATATTAAAAATTCTCGCCGCGCCGTTCGTTGTGGTGCTGACCGTTTCGTGGGCGTTATTGATTTTCCTGTTCTGTTGGGCTGAAACATTATTGCAGTATGTTTCGGGGATTGCGGGGCTGATGGCACTTGTGCTGTTCATCATGGGGCAGACCACAGGCGGGATTGTGTTCGCGGTCATTGCGTTCCTCATTTCCCCGGTGGGACTTCCCGCCATTGCCAAGTGGCTGATTGACAAGCTCGACAACTTAAACGACGCTTTGAAAGACTTTATTACGACATAACAACTTCGGGTCAATTTGACCCGAAGTGTTGAAAAACACGAAAGGGGGTCAAGCTGTGGCGACCACATACATAAAGCCGTATAAGACGGCGAAAGGTTTATCCGCCGTACAGACCATGCGGGAGCGTTTCGATTACGGGCTTGACCCGAAAAAATGCGCGGCGGTATCTTCCTATCTTTGCGAACCCGAAACGGCACACGCCGAATTTATGCTTGTTAAAAATCAATATGAAGCGGTAACGGGACGCTCCGCCGAAAAGGGGCATTTGTTTTTTCAGATACGACAAGCGTTCCCGCCCGGTGAAATATCCGTTGAAGAAGCACAACGCATAGGCTATGAAACGGCTATGCGGTGGACGAAAGGAAAGTATCAATTTTTCGTCTGCACCCACAACGACAAGGGACATCTGCATAATCATATTTATTACAACGCAACCGCAGAGGACAGCACCCGCAAGTTTCATAACTTTATCGGCTCGGCGTTCCACGTTCGGCGGCTGTCCGACCTTATCTGTATAGAGCATAATTTATCTGTTATCGTCAATCCGAAACAGCACAACAAAAGGCTATTCAAGCATTACGGCGAATGGCTCGGCGGTGAAAAGCCGCCGACATTTCAAGAACGGTTAAGGGCGGTGATTGACAATGCCCTGTTTGATAAGCCGGAGGATTTTGACGCTTTTCTCGCGGCATTGGCGGCGGCGGGATTTGAGCATAAATGGGGGCGCGGCGGTGTGTTATCGTTCCGCGCTCCCGATTACGGACAGGAACGGTTTACCCGTCTGCGCTCGTCCACACTTGGGGACGGCTACGGCATAGAGGACATACGCGCCGTTATCGAGGGACGCGCCCCACTCACGGAAAGACGCGCCGTCCCCGCCGTTCCCCGCAAGGTCAATCTGATAATCGACATACAGGAAAAAATGAAGCAGGGCAAGGGCGCGGCGTATGCGAAGTGGGCGACTGTGTATAACTTAAAGCAGATGGCGGCGGCTCTCCAATATTTACAGGAAAATAATCTGCTTGTATATGAGGACTTGGCGGCAAAAGCGGAAACGGCGGCGGCGCGTATGCACAGCACAGGGGATAATTTACAGCAGACCGAAACGGCTATGAAACGCAACGCCGAGTTGAAAATGGCGATTGCGGATTATGCCCGGACACGCCCCGTATTCGAGGAATACAAGGCGAAGAAATACAGTAATAAATATCTCGCGGAGCATGAAGCTGACATAGCCGTTTACAGGGCGGCACAGGCTACCATGAAAGAATTATTACATGGTGAAAAGCTCCCGAAAATGGACGCGCTCAAAGGCGAATGGCAGACCTTGACGGCGGCGAAAAAAACCGGATATTCCGATTACCGCGCCGCCCAAAAAGATATGCGGGAGGTCGTGGCGGTCAAGGCGAACATAGACCATCTGCTCGGCATTGTCGGCAGAGAGAAAAACAAGGAAATGGAGCGATAGCGGAATGACGCAACAACAAGGAGCGAAGCGACGCCACTTCGGGTCAAGTTGACCCGAAGTCTGCGGGTTTGGGGCGCAAGCTCCAACAAGCATTATTCAAGTGGCAAGCCACTTGAATTGCTTGCCGTTTAGCGGAAACCTTGTATTTGGCGCATTTAACGGCAACGTGCTATTCCCGTTATAACAACCCGGTTAAAATATTTTCTGCAAATGTAGAATATTTTTCAAAAGACACTTGACATTCATTTAAGGCGGGTGTAGAATATCAATGTAGACAATTGTCTTGAAAGGAGTTGACACTATGGAAAGGATGAAAAAACTGCCGGACGCGGAGTTTGACATCATGAAAGTGGTATGGGCGAATGAACCGCCCATAACGACCAACGTTATTATGGAGCAGTTAGGACGAGAAAGGGAATGGAAAGCCCAGACGGTTATTTCTCTTATGTTGCGGCTTGTCGAGCGCGGTTTCCTGCATACCGAGAAAAACAGCAAGGAGCGAACCTATTTCCCATTGGTAAGCAAGGAGGATTACCTAAAGTTTGAAACGGGCAATTTTATGAAACAGTTTCACGACAATTCATTTATCAATTTTGTCAATACCCTGTATGATGAAGAAGCATTGACCGACAAGGATATTG
>Ga0153948_1000082_pt1 | contig 46449 bp, 46 predicted proteins | sample TSNJ032MetaG_FD_104696 | JGI IMG/M metagenome (GOLD analysis project Ga0153948, IMG submission 104696) | Attine ant fungus gardens microbial communities from New Jersey, USA - TSNJ032 MetaG | ecosystem: Host-associated > Fungi > Mycelium > Unclassified | place: USA: New Jersey, Wharton State... | reverse complement strand
TGCGACAGCATGTCGGGATCGTGAAGTAGCTGGTTCTGCATGGCGGAGAAACTCGCAAATCCCAGTTGCTCGCGCGCCTGTTTCAGACGGCGCCGGATCGAGCCCAGTGAGTAATTGCGAAAATCATAATGATACCGGAGAAACAGCGCCTCCAGTAACAACCTCATTTCGATATCTTCTGCTGAATCGTTGGACTGCGCTCCCCTCATTTGGGCATCCAGACACGAACAAGCGAAAGGAGTTTGTCGACATCAAGTGGTTTGGCCATATAATCATTTGCACCGGCCTCGATGCAACGCTGCTGGTCATCCGGCATTGCCTTGGCAGTAAGTGTGATGATGGGAAGTTTCTTCCACGCCGGGTTTTCACGGATCTTCCGGGTGGCGGCGAGGCCATCCATGACTGGCATCATGATATCCATCAAAACAATATCAATAGCGGTTGATTCACTGGCCTGGCTCTTCGACAATGCATCAAGTGCCTCGCGTCCGTTACGCGCGATAATGACTTCCGCGCCCCGGGGCTCAAGAATGTTGGTGAGGGCATAGATATTGCGGATATCATCTTCAACAACAAGAATTCTGCGACCTTCAAGAAGCGCATCGCGATGGCGGGCTTTCTGGATCATTTTTTGCTGCTCGGGCGGCAGTTCTGAAATGACCTGATGCAGAAAAAGACTGACTTCATCGAGAAGGCGCTCGGGCGATTTTGCGCCTTTGATGATGATGGACTTGGAGTAACGGCGCAGCTTTTGCTCATTTTCCGCTGAAAGCTCCCGGCCGGTATAAACAATAACCGGCGGGAACGAGTAAATGTTTTCCTGGCTGAGAGTTTCGAGCAATGCAAAGCCGGAAGTGTCAGGCAGCGAAAGGTCGAGAACCATGCAATCAAAGGTCTGCTCGCGAAGGAGGTTCAGACATTCCGCAGCGCTCGCTGCGGTAAAGGTCTCGACGTCCCCGGAGCCAAGCAGACTGGCAACCGCTTCTCGCTGGTTCTTGTCATCTTCCACAATCAGGACACGGTTCGCACGCCGGGACAGCTTTTTCTCAAGCCTGGCCAGAACATCGACAATTTGCTCGCGGCTGACGGGCTTGCGGAGATAACCGACAGCGCCCAGCGAGATCGCGGTCCGTGTATGATCGCCTGCAGAAATGACGTGGACCGGGATATGCCGGGTGCGAACGTCATTTTTCAAGCCGTCCAATACCGAAAGTCCCGACTGATCGGGCAGTCCAACATCGAGTACGATCGCGTTTGGCGAAAATTCACGCGCGGTTTTGACAGCCTCCTCTGCGGTGCGCGCGACAACACAATGAAAACCCATTTCCCGGGAGAGATCGCGGACAATCGCTGCAAATGTCTCATCGTCTTCAATGACGAGGAGTACCCGCTTGTCTCCCCCAATCTCCTCGCGATCATCTGAAAGCTGGCGCGCAAGTGCCGCCTCTGACACCGCCCCAGGCATCTCACCAGGGCTTCTCGTCGGCAAAAAGGACGAAGTGGTTGGAGAAACGTCTCTGGCAGACATCTGCCTTAAGGGCAACGTAACCGAAAAGCGGCTGCCCTGTCCGGGCTTGCTCTCGACTGCGATAGTTCCTGCAAGAAGGCGCACAAGCTGCCGCGAAATCGAAAGGCCCAGACCGGTGCCGCCAAATCTCCGGCTAATCGTGCTATCAGCCTGATGAAACGCCTCAAAAATGCTGTTGAGCTGATCTTCGGCAATACCGATACCACTGTCGGCAACCGAAAACACAATCTTGTCGGAGCCTTGCGGCCGGACCGATAGCTCCACTTTACCCTTTTCGGTGAATTTGATTGCATTGGAGATCAGATTTTTGAGGATTTGCTCGAGTCGTCGCGGATCGGTCTCGAACGTTTTGGGCAGATGCTCGTCGAGCGAGATGATGAATTCAAGCAGTTTTTCGCTTGCGACAGGCTCGAACATTTGCCGCAGTCCGTTTGTCAGACGGACGACCGATGCCTCCTCAGGCTGTATCTCAACATGTCCGGCTTCAATTTTTGAAAGATCGAGAATATCGTTGATTAGATTGAGCAGGTCATTCCCTGACGACTGGATTGTCCGTGCGTACTTGACCTGTTCGTCCGTCAGGTTTTCATGCGGATTATCGGCCAGCAACTTCGCCAGAATGAGCGAAGAGTTAAGCGGCGTACGTAGTTCGTGCGACATATTTGCGAGGAAGTCAGACTTATACTGGCTTGAACGCTCAAGCTCAGCGGCTTTCAGCTGAACCGATGCATTTGCCCTCTCAAGATCGGATCGCTGAATTTCGAGCTGATTTGCCTGCTCTTCAAGCTGAGTGTTTGTCTGCTCGAGCTCTGCCGCCTGTAGCTCGAGCCGCAACTGCGATTCCTTGAGAACACGACTTTGCTCTTCAAGTTCCTCATTGTTGACGCGCAATTCCTCGCCCTGCGCTTGCAGCTCTTCCGACTGTTGCTGGGTTTCCTCCAGAAGGTTCTGCAATTCGCCCCGATAGGATGCAGCTTGCACACTCAGTCCTATTGCTTCGGAAGCTTGCTTTAAAAGCGAGAGAACCTTCTCATCCACGGGCTTGAGAAAACCCATTTCCAGCACGGCATTGGTTGAGCCTTCAACCACAGCGGGCAAGATGACGAGATATTTCGGCTTGCCCTGACCTAAAGCGGAACCGAAAGAGAGATAGCCATCAGGCACGTCATCGAGAACGATCAGGCTTCCCTGCGTCGACGCTTGCCCGAGCAGGCCTTCGCGACCGACAAACTCTAGGGGAACGGATTTGATGTCCGGGATTCCATAGACAGCCGTACGTCGGTAGTGACCGCGCACTCCACTAAAGAAGGCTCCCGCCACGGCACCGGTGTATGCGACGAGGTAGTCCAGGATATTTTCGCCGAGCTCATCAATCCGCTGGTCTCCCATCATGGCGGATCCCAGGCCGATTTTTCCTGTTTGCAACCATTCTTCGCGCGAACGGCTGATTGCAGCCTTGCCCAGAAGATAACCGATCACCACCGTTAGCAGAATTCCAAGAGCGGCAGTTAGCACAGTACTAATCAATGCCTGCTGCTGTGCGCTGTCCATCTCTGCAAGGCGACTGGTTCGAACCTCGTTCTCAGTCTGGGACATAGCGTCAACCATGCCCCGGATAGCATCCATCTCCACTTTACCACGATCAGAACGGACGAGGTCGAGCGCTGCGCTCAATCCCTGTGTTTTTCGCAGATCGATCGTTTGGGCCATTTCATCGAGCTTTGCCGCGATGCGCTGCTTCAGAAAGCCTAGCCGGTCCCTCTGGCCGACATTGTCACGCGTCCTTTCAGCAACTTTTTCAAATTCACTCGCAATCGCGCCGCGCGCATTCAGGTAAGGACCGAGATAACCGTCTTCGCCCGTCAGAAGGTAACCTCGCTGGCCCGTTTCTGCGTCCTGAAGTTGTAAAAGCAGGTTTTTAAGGGAGACAATCGCGCGATGTGTTTCAACAATTTTCTGATTGGCAACACGTATACTTTGCGTGTTCAGATAGGCGACCAAACCACTTCCGGCGAAAAAAAGAACGGCAGCAATCAAACCAATCAGTATGCCTGGCGCAAAACCAAACATGCCCATGAAAGGCCTGCGTTGGGTGGAATTCATAACTGGCTCACTGCAAGAGAAAAAGAAGGAGTGGAAGGCGCACGGCCCCTATCGAGCCAATTAACTATGCATCGCACGAAATCACTTCTTTATCAGCAGCAAACATGATTCTTGTCCCTAGGCACTACGCCAAAAAATAGCTTATATCGGGTACCGCGTCCGTGCACTAGTGGACTTAATGGGCCTTGGGTTCGACTTATTTGCGGCGTTTTGACCGCTGTTCGCAGCTTGAACCCGTGTTCAGATAAATGTCCCGACTATTCCCCCGGCCAACGCCCGTATGCAAACGAGCTCATCTGGAATGCAGCCAAGTATCTAAGGTTGCCCGACCAACAGGTGAAATGCCGCAGCGAGCAGATCAGTCACCGTCCATTTCATTCCAAATGGTAAATCCGATAAGGCCAGTCATTGTGAAAACCATCGTGCCGTAGAACCAATAAAACCAAACCATTGTGCACCTCCAGCGATATAACGTTTTGCGTGAAAAAAGGTTCTTCAGCAATGTTCGAAGTTCGACTTCGCGGAGAAGTTAAGCTAAACATGCCGTCAAGCATGAAAAGCCATCTGGCATGAGCGGTTGCACTGATCAAGAGTGGAGTTCTCCCCATTTCACCGGACAAGTCGGCTAGTTTGATTTAACCCTGATGAACTGCCGAGGGGAAGCTATCTCGAGCGCAAAATGAGAATGTATTTGGTTGTAATCTTCGATCCATCCGTGGATGAGCGCGGAGCGCAGTTTCGGCGTCCGGTAGAGCTGATATGTGGATATAATCCCGCTTCGGGGTTTTAACGAAGGCTTCTGACATGCCGTTCGAGTGCGGGCTAGCCACTGGCGTAAGCAGGGCGTCAAATTGATCGCCTGAGCGAACAGCCTCGTGTTCCTTGCTGTGTAGGCCGAACCATTGTCGGAGAGACAACGTGGTCGAAAATCGCCTTAAATCGATTTAGATGCAGGACGGTCTATTGACCGAGGAAATGGCTCGGACCATCTAGGATCGATCTTTCTCGACCAAATTCAAGAAAAATAGAATGATGTTGTAAGGGATCGAGCGACTTCCAGCCGCCCGATCCGATTTTAAGATTCAAAGTTGTCCGGCTCAGATCGGACCGTTTTGTATTTAGTTTCGAAACATCTCTTCACATCAGCGGCGACCGTAAAATCAAAGTTTGACCACATCTTCCCTCGCCCATAGCCGGAGCTTGCGGCAAGATGCAACAAACTCCTTGGCTGCCTGTGCATTGTCGAGCGGAATAAGCCCTTCGTCCATTTCGGGTTCGATACCGGCCTTGGCAAGCAACGGCATTGCGCCTGCGGTAAAGCCAATGAACTTGCAGTGCGCGAACGCATCGGCAACAAAGTCCCGCGCTGTGGACTCGCCGATGAGCTGGTTGGCCGATTCTTCACACAGCACAAGGGCTACAGCATCGAACAATACGGATGGACCGCCGTCAATCATATGGTCGGCCTCCATCCATTCGCCGCCGGAAGCTTCGAACCCTCCGACCGTTGGTGCGACCAACTCCACCATGGCACCTTCCTCATCGGCGGCGTGCCGGATACCCTTGAGTACCTGCGCATCCGTGCCATTGGCAACGAGCACTCCGATCTTTCTGCCCTTGAAGCTGCCGGGTCCGTTCTCAATAATGCTAAGTGCAGGAGACGGAGCAAGATCGTCACGCACGGGCACCATCGCATCCGCGGCCTTAGGCATCTTGCGGATGCCGAGCTTACCGGCGACCGTTTCCGCGAGGTTGGCATCGATGTTCAGCAAATGTGACACAATACGCTCGCGGATCACAGGTGTTTCCACCTTCGACAGCTCGAAGGTCAGTGCCATCGCAATATGCTTCTGTTCCGTCGCGGTCTGGCTCGAATAAAACTGACGCGCCTGGCTGTAATGGTCGGCGAAGCTCTCCGGTCGGAGGCGAACTTTCTGTCCGTCTTCCTGCGCGGCAAACGACCGGAACCCACGATTTGGGTCAGGCCTCGAGCCTTCGCCCCATGAATTAGGCTGGTAGTTTGCGCGTCCGACAGGATTGCGCATCGCCATATGGCCGTCCTGCTGGAAATGATGGAACGGGCATTTAGGCGCGTTTATCGGAATATGGGTAAAGTTAGGACTACCAAGTCTCTTCAACTGCGTGTCGAGGTAAGAAAAATTGCGTCCCTGCAGCAATGGGTCGTTGGAGAAATCGATGCCGGGAGGGACGTTCTGCGTCATGAACGCAACCTGTTCCGTTTCGGCAAAAAAGTTGTCTGGCATACGATCAAGTACCAGCCGCCCGACTGGGATAGGCTTAATAATTTCTTCGGGAATGAGCTTTGTCGGATCGAGCACATCGAAATCGAAGCTGTCGGCGAAGTCCTGATCGAAGAGCTGGACGCACAGTTCCCATTCAGGGAAGTCGCCAGCTTGTATCGCAGTCCACAGATCGCGCCTGTGAAAGTCCGGATCCGCACCGTTGATTTTCACCGCCTCGTTCCAGACAACGGATTGGAGACCAAGTTTTGGCTTCCAGATGAATTTGACGAAAGTCGACTTGTCCTTGGCATTCACGAAGCGGAAGGTATGAACCCCAAACCCCTCCATGAAGCGGAAGGAGCGCGGAATTGCACGATCCGACATGACCCACATGATCATGTGCATGGATTCCGGCGTCAGACCGATGAAGTCCCAGAAATTGTCATGGGCTGACTGTGCCTGCGGAAAAGCCCGGTCAGGCTCTTCCTTGACGGCATGAACCATATCGGGAAATCGAATGGCATCCTGGATGAAAAAGACGGGAATATTATTGCCGACGATATCCCAGTTGCCTTCCTTGGTGTAAACCTTGACTGCGAAGCCGCGCACATCGCGGGCAAGGTCAAACGATCCTTTCGATCCCGCAACGGTGGAAAACCGGACGAAAACTGGCGTTTTCTCCCCGACCCGTTGAAAAATGTCGGCCCGCGTATATTCCGCAAGAGATTTCGTCGTTTCGAAATAGCCATGCGCACCATAGCCTCGGGCATGGACAACGCGTTCAGGAATACGCTCGTGGTCGAAGTGAAAGATCTTTTCCCGAAAATGGAAATCCTCAATCAGCGTAGGACCTCGATCGCCGACCTTGAGCGTATTGAGGTCATCCGATACTGGCCCGCCTTGGGCGGTAGTCATGATTTGCGTCTTGTCGTCCGCGAGTTGGTGAAGGTCTCCGCCTTGACCTGCGTCGAGCTTCTGATCATGAAGCTTGAGCGACTTCCGTCCATTTGTGGCCTTGTTGCTGGCTGACATGGCTGGCTCCAATTCTTTCGCGATCAATGTTCAAATGAAAAGGGTGCTAATCGGCACCCTTAGCTCATGATCACGCTGCTTTGGCGCGTTGGTTAGCTGACGCATCCGCAAGTTTCGTCAGATCACTGTCCGTCTTGGATTCCTCCTGTAGCGTCTGATCGAGTAGTTTTGCAGCATCGGTCATGCCAAGTTCCGTCGCCCACCGCTTCAATGTCCCATAACGTGTGATTTCGTAATGTTCGACCGCTTGTGCAGACGAGATCAGCCCGGCGTCAAGCGCCGCGGTATCCTTGAATTCCTCCATGATCTCTTCGCCTTCGGCGATAATTCCCTCGATCGCATCGCAAGTCTTGCCTCTTGCTGTCTTGCCCATGATTTCAAACACTTGGACGAGCCGTTCAACGTGGCCTTCAGTCTGTTCACGGTGCTTTTCGAAAGCCGCTTTCAAATCTTCTGACTGTGCCGCACGCTTCATTTTTGGCAGGGCTTTGAGAATTTTACGTTCAGCGTAGTAAATGTCCTTGAGAGTATCGTGGAACAAGTCTTCGAGATTTTTTTCCTTGGCCATAGTTCATCTCCTCTTATGAATTTTTTACGTCAAATCGCCGGTAAAATTCCGGTAGTAAGTTGGTTTTGGCTGATAAGACAGGCAGGAAACTGGGTCTCTGCCTCTTCGAATAACGCAGTTTCGGAATTTAGGTTCCTCGGCCGGATAGCCACGGTTTCTAATCCGACAGAATCGTTTGATGAGATATCTGCGATTGACATTTGGGAGTCCCAACGCGCCTATTTATCCCGACCTTTACGTCGACGCCCGAGACCTCCGCGGCGGTAGCAAGAGCTATTACCAGTTGCTAGATGGTGCGAAAGAACTCAACGACCTGATCGAGCATAAAGGCATCTCCTTCGCGCTCGGAATATTTAAGGCTTGTTATCGGTTCGGCGAAAAGTCACGGCCAGTCGAATCTATGATTTGAACAAGATCATATACTTCGCACAGATACTTAGGGCTTTGGAGAAAAGGCGGGCGGCCTAAAAAAGAACCCCGCAGCGAAAACCGCGCGGGGTTAAGGCTACTGAGCCCTCTCTCCCAAGGGCAGTGAAAATTTATCCAAATGGGCAAAAAAGTAAATACTAGTCATTCGACCGATCCGGATAGGCTTCTTTTGGAAGTCTGATATTAGGATGGCCGGGCGAGTTTGTCTGCTCATGGGTAGGCTTTTCTTGATGATCGCTGGGTTCGACAGGAGAGGGATCAACGGCTTCTTTCTCCCGCACCAGCTCTGGATCTGACCAAGGATTTACAATTCGGGGTGTTTTCTTTGCTCTGTCTCTCATCGATATCTCCTGCTCGCACAGAGACGAACCCCGAATGGCCGTTGCGAACCATCCGGGGCGCGTGAGTTCGGTGTGCCCAAACTCAGCGGTCGCTCTCTTTGGGGGAGCGATGGTAAAACTATTTCTGATCAATTTTGTTCCTTAGAAAGGTAAGTCCCTGATTCTTGTGGGAGCTGCGCCCCAAGGCACCGCGCGCATATCGAAAAAAAAAGCCCCGCTTAATAGGCGGGGCAATTGGTGTCATTGCGATGGTATTAACCCGCGACTGGGTTATTTGTTCCTTCAGCTATGTCGGAATTGGTCCGCATTTCGCGTAGGTCGAGACGAATAGTATATCTCTGATGCGCCAATCTGGCAGCAAGTTCACTTAGTCGCGACATGTCACGAAGTCCGTGTCGGTAGAGCATTAGGATACAGGATGCGAGTTCACTACCCGAATAGTTGCGGTCACTTTCTTCCAATAAGACAGCAGCGGTACATGTCACAGGTCTATTCGACAATCACGATGAAGCGCTTGACGCGGTCCGTGCGCTGGAAGAAGCAGGCATTTCGGCCGACAATATCAGTCTGATATCCAACAATACCAACGGACAATATGCCGGTGATGCGGTGCGGGAAGACCAATCCACAATCACGGGCGTAGAAACCGGGGCTGGCGTCGGCGCCGTCGCAGGCGGTGGTGCTGGATTGCTGACAGGACTTGGCTTGCTCGCAATACCCGGCGTCGGGCCCGTTGTTGCTGGTGGCTGGCTCACGGCCACACTGGTCGGGGTGCTTGGTGGCGCAGCTGCCGGAGGTGTCGCAGGCGGAATTGTCGACGCGCTTATGGAGAGCGGCATTCCTGAGGAAGAAGCGCAAGCCTATTCAGAAGCAATTCGCCGAGGCAGCACACTGATCGTCGTTCGCTGTGACGAGAACGAACGCCAAAAGGCCGAAGCAATTTTCGATGAATGGGCGCGCGTGGACATAAGGAAGAGACGCAACGCCTATATCGATGAAGGCTGGGAAGGGTTCAACGCTTCTGGAACTCCCTATACATCCGACCAGATTGAACAGGAACGCCGTCGATGGCTATAGGCCGGGAACGGAGCAGCCACTATGAAGGAGCTTTCTCCCAAGGATGCCCGTCAGGGTCGAAAAGGTCGTCATGTTTTCGTGATCCTTATCGTCAGCCTCATTCTGGCACTCATTGTCTGGGCTGCCGTTGGCTTTTACGGCTCCCAAATACCGGGCCGGTGTTTCATGGTAGATGACAGCAAGCCACCTGCGTCCACGGAATCGCAACCGCCTGCCTCCGCGACCGGTACGCGATGACACGCCGTGCGCATAAACAAGCGGAAGTCGCGTTGGGACCTGTCCGTCACGAAGCGCTCTATTGCAGTGTGCTTTTCCTGAACGATCGACGATGGCCGACGAATTCGCCAGTGAACCATAGCGCGAGTCCAAACGTGAAGTTTGTTACAGCGATAGCGCGGAACATCGATGGCCTGACGGGGTTAGGCTTATGTCACGCGCGACAAAACGCACTTTGAAACACCTAAACCACCGGAAAGAAAGAAAATGGCCCAGAGTCATTCACAAAGCCATACCTAGGGTGGCACCCACGAACAGCATGTAAAAGCTGGTCAGCAAAGCCATAACAATGATGGCAAGCAGGCAAGCAGTGGCAACAATCAGCAGTCCTCATCACGTGGCGGCTCGCATGAGCAACATGTTAAGGCGGGACAGAAAAGCCACAAGAATTCATGACCAAAGGGGGCGGCCTTGTGCCGCCCCATTCTCAAACCGAACCGTGGTTCGGAAAGGTCAGACTGATGTCTTGCCCTCTTCATTCCGACTACACGTTGGAACCTGACGATCTTGTGGAGATGATCCCCGCTCTGCGCGCTTTTTCGCGCACTTTTTATCGACAAAGGGAAGATGCCGAAGATCTCGTTCAGGAAACACTTCTCAAAGCTCTCGCCAATCGGGAGAAATACGTCCCTTATTCCCCCCTCAAATCGTGGCTTTTCACTATTATGCGCAACACTTTTTGCACCCGTATCCGGCTGCAGAAGAGAGAAGCGCCCGGTGTTTCCGATTGCGTATCTCCAATTGCGAGCGTAGGTCCCTCCCAGGAAGACACTGTTGAAGCACATGATGTGCAAATCGCGCTGCAAACACTGCCGCACAAATATCGCCGGGTACTTTCGCTGGTGGTGTTTGAAGGCAAAAGCTACGAACACACAGCGGAACTTTGCGAGTGCTCAATCGGTACGGTCAAAAGCCGCTTGCATCGGGCCCGCCATAAACTGCACAACATGGTCGATGGTTCATGAATGGAAGCAATCAGGCTCGATTGTCTGATGAGGAACTGGTTATGACGGTGCAACGCGACCCGCTGATAGCTTGCGTTTTGAATTAAGGCATGACCAACTGTCTGTTATGACAAGTCGAAATGATAGTGCCATGCATTCATTTTCTGGCAAACGTATCCTGGTTTTTGAAGACAGCTTTCTTCTATCGGAAGAAGCCGCGCAAAAGTTTGGGTCCCTTGGGGCTTTCATTCTCGGACCCGTCAATACGATTGAGCACGCATTGCGTTATCTGGAAAGTAATCTGGTTGACGCAGCGATACTGGATGTTGCGCTCGAACCAGCAGCCGTGCTGCCACTTGTCGAAGCGCTTGAAACGCGCTCGACTCCCTTTGTCTTTGCACTGCCGGTCAACCCCGCCATCGACAGCAAAGGCTTCGCTGGCTTTGTACTCAGCAACCGAGACAATGACCTATCCGTCATCGCGGAAGCACTTTTTCGGCGACGTGGTCTGGAACAGTAGGCCTGATCTTAGGCCTCTTTTGTAACGTGATTGGAACACAGGATGTCTCCGGTGGTTAGGTCCGAAGCAGCAACTATGCTGAGGAAGGATTACCCGTCATGAATGAGCAATATCCCGCCCCACCTTTCGATACGCCCCGTCAATCCATACCCGGCTTGACGGAACGAATGAATCCAAGACCCGACCATGGCGAAAAATCCTACAAAGGGTCCGGAAAGCTTGAAGGCCGCAAAGCCATCATAACGGGCGGCGATAGCGGCATCGGTCGGGCTGTTGCAATTGCGTTCGCGCGCGAAGGTGCAGATGTGCTTATCGCCTATCTTCAGGAAGAGGCTGACGCGCTTGAAGCCGCTGCATTGATCGAGGTTGAGGGGCGCAAGGCTATCTTGATGAAATGTGACATTCAGCGTGCAGAAAACTGCCGGGAGATCGCGAAGCGGGCCGCGAGAGAATTTGGCCAGATCGATATTCTGGTTAACAACGCGGCACACCAATCGAGTTTTGCCTCGCTTGAAGATATCAGCGACGTTGAATGGGAATTGACCTTCCGCGTGAACATCCATGCGATGTTCTATTTGACGAAGGCCGCTTTGCCCCATATGAAGCCGGGCGCGGCAATCATAAATACAGCTTCGATCAATTCAGACATGCCGAACCCGACCTTGTTGGCCTATGCGACAACCAAGGGCGCTATCCAGAATTTTACGGCAGGTCTAGCTCAATTGCTGGCGGAGAAAGGCATTCGCGCCAATGCAGTTGCGCCGGGTCCAGTATGGACACCACTAATCCCCTCCACACTTCCGGAAGAAGCTGTGGCGTCCTTTGGAAAGCAGACCCCAATGAAGCGACCAGCCCAGCCCGCGGAACTGGCATCTGCTTACGTCATGCTGGCCGACCCGCTATCAAGTTATACCTCGGGTGCGACTATCGCGGTCACTGGCGGCAAGCCTATTCTGTAATTAAGCGCCCGCATGGAGCGCGCACGTTTAATTGGGAGGATTGGTTTGTAAAGAATGAGGAGGGGGCTGCGTGCCAGCGTCGTCACCGGCTGTTCGATACAGAAGAGAGCCAACGACCAAAAGCAAAACCACGCCGATGATCAAGGGAAGAAGTGTTTTCATTCGACTTCAACGCGCTGTGCGTAAAGCCAGTGCTCCTTATCTAGGTCGTCCTTTTTCGAACGTTCAGCCTCTTTTCGCATCTTGAGCTTTTCAGACTCAGTATCCATTGCGCGAGATGTCTTTTCATTGTTATTCGACGCCTGCTTGTCGACAGTATCCACCATGTCGTTCTCCTTTGAACAGATGCCTCTAACCGACAAGGGAGGCCGATGTTCCCGATGAAGGAAGTTATTTGCTTTCATTCCGGTTAAGAGCTGCAATGAGGCTCATCAATTGAGGTTCGTCGACCAACAGACCCACTTCCTCTGAAGAAAGCCATTTGCGCTGACGCTGCTCATATTCTGGCCATCGTGCCTTCTCACATTGAACATGCAAGGGATAAACCCTAACCTTCACCGGGATGAATACTCTCTTTAGGCGTTTCCAATAGAGATAGTGGCCGATTGTCGAACGAGCGACCTTTCCTTCAATTCCGGCTTCTTCCTGAGCTTCGATGCGCGCAACATCAGCCATGCTGCGTTTTTTCATCGGCCAACCTTTCGGCAGGGTAAATCTGCGCGTCCCGCGCGATGAAATAAGCATTATCTTAAGGCTGCCATTTTCAAACCGGTAAGGAAGTGCAGCGGCCTGCTCAATCTCCTGACCAGCCTTCGCCCGTCGAATTCGTTTCTTCCATTTTCGTTTGCCCATCGGCTCCTCCTCAGAGAGCGTCTGGTGCATAACCGCCAACATTGCTTGCTGTTCCATTGAAACAAAAGTGTGGCTTCGCTGTTGGGAGCTATCATTGGATAGGAGAAAATGACAATGCGCGATACAACGCTAATGAATTGCATCAGTGCCTGTCTCGAATGCCATCGCACCTGTACAGAAATGGCGTCGGACCATTGCCTCGAACGTGGAGGGCCGCATGTCGAACCAAAGCACTTCCGAACCATGCTGGCTTGCGCCGAAATTTGTGGAGCTTCAGCGCAGATGATGATGCTTCAAAGTCCTTATCATCACGCGCTCTGTATGCTCTGTGCGCGGATATGTGAAGACTGCGCAGATAGTTGCCGCGCCTTGGATGGAATGGAAGCCTGTGTAAAGGCATGCGAACGTTGCGCCGTATCATGCCGCGAAATGGCAATCCATCATTCGGGAAAAGACGATATTCTCAAAGCGGCTTTTCTTGAGGTATCCAATGGATCGCATCGGGATTGATTCCGAGAAGCAATGCCACTGCGACGGCGCGCGCCTTCAACTCCGTGGTTAGAACTGCAGACCGAGACAATACCCAGAAATAGTTGCGGCTTGATCCGACCACGATTGACCATTCATAATTTGCATCCAGATCGACAATATTGTAGCCGCCGTAGAACGGGCCGAAGAACGATACCTTCAGCGCACCCTCATCTATCGCACCGACAAATCGCGCAGTGCCAGTTGCGCTTGTTGTGCATCCCTTCCAAGGATCAAAGCCGCGATTGACGACGCGTACCGTTCCATCTGCATTCAAAGAGTATTCCGCGGAGGTGCGGGTCAGACCGCGCTCAAACCGGTTTTCGATACGGCCCAGTTCAAACCATTTTCCCAGGTAGCGCGAGATGTCAAATGGCTTGACTGGAATAACACCTTTTGGCACCTGCGGTGACGCGGCCCTAGCCAGAGCGATCCCCAGTGCCAACCCCGAAATGCCGAGTAGAAACTTGACCGTTCTCATGTGATATCCTTCCTTGTCATTCCATGACTAACCTCATGCAAGAAAAATGGTTCCGACTTTAGGCATACACGATCAACCATTTCAACGTATTGCGTTCGGCTTTGCTCAGTCGAGGGGCCACAAGCCGGTTTGAGGCGACTGCTTCAATTTCGGATGCCAGCACGCCTTCAAGCCAATGTTCGATGACATTCGGATGAATATAAGCACTCCGACATACTGCACGCGTATTGCCAAGGGCTTGTGCAATTTTATCAATCACCTGATTGAGTGCTCGCTTCTTCGCGGCTTCGCTATCGGGAAGTTCCATAGATTGAAATGCATCGAGCGCGCCGACGGTTGCAGCCCAGGTTCGGAAATGCTTGGATGTGAATTCGCTCTTCATGACATCCTGCAAGTAGTCATTGATGTCCTGAGAGCTAACAGGGTGATAACTCCCCTCATCATTGACATACTGGAACAAGTGCTGACCGGGCAGTTCCTGTATGGAGCGTACAATACGTGTAATTCGGCGATCGGACAGTTTCAGGTTCCAGTTTTGACCTGATTTACCCGTGAAAACGAGGCGCAGGCTGGCTCCTTCGTCTTTCACATGGCGGTTGCACAAAGTCGTGACACCAAAGCTCTTATTTGCTCGCGCGTAAGCGGAATTACCAACGCGCAACAACAACCGGTCCATCAACCAGATAATTGTCGCGACAACTTTTTCTCGGCAGAAAGAGCGTCGACGCATATCTGCATCGATCTTCTCGCGCAGTTGGCTCAAATCGCTGCCAAAATAATGCAAGCCCGAAAACTTGCTGTCGTCACGTCGTTTCATCCAGTCGGGATGATAGATATATTGCTTTCTGTCACGCGCATCACGGCCTGTTGCCTGTATATGCCCATATTCGCTCTGACATATCCAAACGTCCTTCCAAGCAGGTGGAATGGAAAGGGCCGCAATGCGCGCTTTATTCGCCGCACTAACAGCACGTTTTTGGCTATCGACACAGCGAAAACCTTTGCCACAGCGAATACGCTTCAGCCCAGGTTCGGCATCACTGGTATGAATCAGGCGTGAACGGACCGTTGATTTCTTCGCCAATGCGATCCCCGATTTTTCTGTCGTGATTTTATCGGTGAGATAACACCCCAAAGGAGCGGTGGGTTCCCGCATCAACATCTAAACCCGGAACCTTCCAGCCTTTAGCTGGTTATTCTCCACTCAAAAGAGGATAAGCCAGTGCCCCACGCGTTCTGGAAAGGCTATTTAAAGTTATCGCTCGTCACCTGCGCCGTGGAAATAATGCCTGCGACCACTGAAAGCGAAAAAGTGCGCTTCCACACACTCAATGCTAAAACGGGCAACCGGGTGATCAGTCGCTATGTCGATTCAGTGACACATAAGCCCGTGCGCGAAGAAGACGAAATTAAGGGTTTCGAGAAGGCCGAGGGAGACTATGTCCTCCTCGAGGACGACGAGCTCGAAGCCGTGGCTCTCGAAAGTACTCGCACGATCGATATCGAAAAATTCTTAGAGCGCGATAGCATCGGTTGGATTTGGTATGATAAACCCCATTATCTTTTACCATCTGACAAGGTCGGGCAGGAAGCATTTGCGGTTATTCGGGAGGCAATGGACGAGAGCGGTGTCAGTGGTCTGGCAAGGCTGGTCATGTATCGGCGTGAAAGAGCTGTTCTTCTGGAGCCCCGCGGACAAGGTATTGTGCTATGGACATTGCATTTCGGTGATGAAGTTCGAAAAGCCGACGATTACTTCGCAGGCATCAAGGCGGAGAAGCCCGACAAAAAGCTGTTCTCCATGGTTCGCACACTGATCAAGCGCAAAACGGAGGACTGGAAGCCGGACTTGCTGAAGGATCCGGTTCAGAAGAACCTGCAGTCAATGATCGCCGCCAAGAAAAAGAAAATTAAAACGCCGACAAAACCCAAATCTGCAGCGACCGCCCCGGCGACCGGCGGCAATGTCATCAACATCATGGATACTTTGCGCAAAAGCCTTGCCAACGAGAAAAAGCAGCATTAGCTGCTCAAGATACAACCTTTTCCCACTATTTTGGCAAAGCCGTCGCCGCTTTGCGAAAGTCGTACCAGGGATCAAGCTTCAAAACTTCTAGCCGCGTTGCTGTATTCAGGATCGTGAAATGTGCTGGACCGATAGCGGGATTCAGTTCATTCCAGGCGAGTGGCATGGAAACGGCTGCTCCAGGGCGAGCACGTGGCGAGTAAGGTGCAACAGCCGTCATGCCTCGTTGATTGCGCAAATAATCAATGAGTATTTTGCCGTTGCGTTTGGCTTTGGAAATGGTCGAAACATAGCGATCAGGACTGTCTGCCGCCATCTCATCGGCAATCGACTTGGTAAAGGTTTTGAGGCTGTCCCAATTGGCTTTCGGCTTCAATGGCACGACGACGTGCAGTCCCTTTCCTCCGGATGTTTTTACAAATGTTGTCAGGCCATGCTTCTCAAGCCGCTCTTTGGTTTCAAAGGCCCCGTCGATGACACGTTCCCAGGCAACCCCCTCCCCTGGATCAAGGTCCATGGTTAGCATATCCGGCAATTCCCAGTCCTTGAGACTCGAACCCCAAGGATGGATTTCTAGCGAGGCAGCCTGAACCAAACCGATCAAACCGTCAAAATCCTTGATTGCGATGTAAGGTTCTTCATCCTTCTCCGAGGGATCATTCACCTCAACAATATGTTCGTTCAAACCCTTCCAGGCATGTTTCTGGAAGAAATGCTGGCCATCGATACCGGTCGGACAGCGCAGCAGAGCTAAAGGCCGATTGACAACAAATGGTTCAATTCGTGACCAGACTTCGGCGTAGTAATCCACCAGCCCCTGTTTTGTTATGCCCTCCTCTGGCCAGTACACGCGATCCGGGTGAGTGAGCTTCACATCAGTTTCTTCGTGGGATGTCCTATACGGCTGAGATGGCATTGCACTTTTATCCAATGTGACCTCCTCGGCAGTCTTGTCGTCACGCAGCCCGCGGAAAGATGCATGGCGCAGTCTTCTGTCCGCCGTCCAGGCACGGAACTCGACTTCTGCAACCATTTGCGGCTTGACGAATATCGCGCCGCGTTTTTCTTCAGCGGTCAGCTCTATTGCGAACGGGCTTTGTTCCTGACGTATCGACGTGAGCTTCGTGTAAAGATCTTTGGCCAGCTTGACGGAAAAACCAGTTCCCACACGCCCAACAGGAACAAGTCCTTTCTTCTCCTGAACGCCCAACAGCAGAGAACCAATTGCGCGAGACGTCGAAGTTGAAGGCACAAATCCGGCAATTACAAATTCCTGCCGTCCTATGCATTTCGATTTGCGCCAGCCCTTGCTGCGCCCGGAAATAGAAGGAGCATCGCTCAATTTCGAGACGATGCCCTCCAGTCCGAGCCCACAAGCGTTCTTGAATACAGCGTCACCATCGGCATCAAAGGCTTCGCTATAGCGCAGCGTTCTCGAGGCATGGGAAATGAGCTTTGTCAGCAGGGATTTGCGTTCGACGAGCGGCACTTGCCGCAAATCGCGGCCATCCTGATAAAGCAGATCAAAGATATAAAAGGCGAACCGGTCCGAACGTCCGTCACTCAGATCGCTTTGCAGTGCCGAAAAGTCCGACAGGCCCGCCTTATTTTCCACGACAATCTCGCCATCAAATATGGCATTCTGGACCCCCGTAGCCAGAAGATCGTTGACTATCGAACGGCCAAATTTCTTTGTCCAATCCAGCCCGCTGCGTGAATAGAGCACGACTTTACCATCAGCGACATGCGCCTGAATGCGATAACCATCAAACTTGATTTCGTGAATCCAGCGGCTTCCTCCGGGCGCGGCTGATACCAATGTCGCCAATTGAGGTTCTATGAATGGCGGCATCGCAGCTTTCTTTGCGCGCCTCGACGATGGCACAGCATTGCCTTCCTTCGCTGCGCGGTTTTTATTCAGCGGTCCGGTTTTGGACGACCAGCCCGGCGCTTCATGTTCCACATCGGCGATAACTCGCCCAGTTTTCACCGATTGCGGTTTCTCCTCAAGAATATCGGGGTCGTCAGCCTCTCGTGAAAACTCGTCCTCGCCCTTTATGAGTAGCCAGTTTTCTCGCTTTTCGCCCGGTTTTCCATGCATTCGAACCAGATGCCAGCGCCCCTTCAGTTTATCGCCGCTCAGTTCGAATTCGAGATGCCCCTTCTTATAATTTTTGCGAGCATCGCCAACCGAGGTCCATTGTCCGCTATCCCACACAATGACCGTCCCGCCGCCGTACTCCCCCTTGGGGATCGTACCTTCAAATCCGGCATATTCAAGCGGATGATCTTCCACATGGACGGCCAAACGTTTCTCGCCCGGGACCAGACTTGGGCCCCGTGTGACCGCCCAGCTTTTCAACACTCCGTCCATTTCCAGCCTGAAATCATAATGCAGCCGACGCGCATCGTGTTTTTGCACCACAAATAAATCGCCCCTGCTTCGCCTGGCTTTGCCGCGGGGCTCCTTCGTCAGGTTGAAGTCACGTTTCTTATGATAGGTTTCGAGCGGCTGTCCCATTATCCAGCCTTTCGGGGCTTCGCTTTGGTTGTTCCCGATTTAGCCAATTGCTTTTTTGGAGAGCTCAAGGCTGCGCTCTTGCGTAAGGCTTCCTTCAAATCAATCACGTCGGCCGACTTGGGAGCTTCAGGCTTTCTGAGAGGTTTTCCTTCAATCTTTGCCTTAATCAAGTCGGCTAGTGCTGCATCATAGCGGTCGTCAAAACTTGACGGATCGAAGCGGCCCATCTTGGTGCCGATAATATGTTTGGCCAGATCGAGCATTTCCTGATCGAACTTGAATGCTTCCAGATCTTCGAAAGCCTCTTTTACGGGTCGAACTTCGTAATCAAAGTTCAGCGTCGATGCGATCATGCCATCGCCATCCGCACGAATGAGAATTTTACGCGCACGGCGAAAGAGCACCGCCTCAGCGACTGCCGTCACGTTTTCAGCTTTCATTCCATCACGGAGAAGCAAAAACACCTCGTCATCATCTGTGGGCGTCAGATAATAAGGTCGATCGAGATAAACATCGTCGATTTCACTGCATTTGACGAAATGCGTGATATTGAGTGTTTTATTGCTTTCGGGAATTGCAGACTGGATTTCTTCATCATTGAAACTGACATATTTGCCGGACGAAACTTCATATCCCTTCATCTGCTCCTCTCGCGGAACAGGTTTACCCGTATCGCTATCGACAAATTCACGACTGAGACGATTACCCGTCTTGCGATTGATCAGATGAAAAGAAACCCGCTCTGATGTCGATACAGCCGTATAAAGGCCGACCGGCATCAAAAGCTGATCGACTTTCAACAGACCTTTCCAGTTTGCGCGCAGAGCCATAGCTGCCTCGCTCCTGTGACGAATTGAACCTGATTGGATAAACTCACGCCACCTACTGGTTGTTCCCGACGATTTAGTCAGAAATGCTGCTTTGACATTTCTATCAGCCGCTCTAACTTTCCGCTTTGAATTTCCTCGCCTCTGCAAGAAGTTTCGGTCGGTCCCGGTGACCAAGGCGATCAATCAAATCACGCGCCTGCAAAGGCGACAGGTCCGAATTCTCGGCCAGAAACTTGATATCCTCATCTTCTGTGAGAGGAGCGTGCTTATCGGGTTGGCTAGCCATGATGGTTCTTCCTTCCGTTAATGCTTTTAGGGCATCCACGGCTGACCGCCTTTAGTGCCCGCTTTTGTTGGGATGAGTTGTCAAAACGCATGAGCCCTTAATCTTCCGTAATGCCACCAGCCGGCAAGTTTGGAATTCCCTCTCGATTAGTTGTAAAATGTCCGCCACCCAACAGGGCCCATATAAGCAGGACCATTAACAATAGACCCAAGACAAGGAGCATCATGCGCGGGAAGTATCGCAAAATTCCCGACGATCGATCCCGATAGGAATTCGAATTCTGACCTATCTGACTGTTCATCGCTAAATCCATGACGTTATGACGAGCATCGCCAGTATGATCGTTCGACGGATGACATAACTGTGGCGTTCCTGTAGGCCACGGAGACGTTCAACCGGTGATCGGTTCCTTTTTTGGTGTCGTCAGCATCTTATCAAGACGAGCATTATCGCTAGCTTTGCGTTGTGCAGTCATTGCTATCGACCTTGTTTTCCCAACGATTACACAGGATAAATGTTCCGGCAGCTTCATAGTCTTCGTCGTAGGGGGCTTTCTACTTCCAACCAGAATACCTCGGCGAATTGCCTGCTTTTCAGTGAAAATTCACAGAAACGGAACCGATGGGTGAACAAGTCAGTTCTATCTGAACGCTGAGCCTCGAGCGGCGTTGGGCGGCAGACAAAGGCACGTTCTTCAGTTGTAGAGGAATTATCATGGAAAAGTTCTTCACTCATCTTTCCCAAGTCATCGCTGAAATTGCAGGGACATCCTATGCCTTCGGCTGTGCCTTGGGCTTCATCGTCGTTTGGGCGGTTTCTGGCCCGCTTTTTGGCTTTTCCGATACCTGGCAATTGGTCATCAACACCGCCACCACGATCATTACCTTTCTGATGGTGTTTCTGATCCAGAACTCGCAAAATCGCGATTCCACCGCTGTGGAAGCAAAGCTGGACGAGGTACTTAGATCTGTAAAGGGTGCGCGCTCACGTCTTATCGGGATTGAACACCTTACGGAAAGCGAAGTTGAAGCCATCCGAGCAGCCATCGAGGACGAAAATGGCAATAAATCTACCACTGCGAATGTAGAAGAATTGCTTCGCGCTGCGACCAGAAGGGCAAAACAGCACGGTGCGAAATAATGATCGTTCTAAAAAACTGCGGCACCCCCGCCTATGCTTCGCGAGTGTCAGCCCTATCCCGACCGTCGCGAGATGCCCACATCATTGGCTGGCCAGGACTGTTTGGTTCCGGTGAAGGTTGCCCCGCATTCGGAAGAGGAGGTATCTGCTCGGGTTCATCCGGATTAGCTGGTTCGCTATCGGGTATTGATTCCGGTGGTGGCTTCGGTTGCTTTTTCGGCTCAGCAGGCGGGATTTCTGTCGGATCCCCCGATTGGCAGAAGAACGGCACCATTTAAGGCTGACCACGTACAGTTGACATCAAATTGCGGCGCGTCCATTGATCTATCCTTTCTCATCTCTAAGAAAACCGAACATTTCATCCGGGTGATTGTTCCTCATTGAGTCTGATATCTGTCCGGCATAACGACTGAATGTGCGGACTTACGGGCGCAATAGAATTACAGACGTCCTTGAATATCAGAGGGTATTTGCCAAATTTATCGTAGAATACATTTGGAGGAGATCGTTCATGCCCGATCATGATGCAGAAACTCGGAAAGACGACCTTCGAACAGGCATCCCCTTCTGGATAAAAACACCCAATTCCACCGTTCAAGCAGAAACCCATCTTCCTCGAAGGGCTTTTGACATAATCGTCGTCGGAGCAGGTATATCCGGAGCACTGACGGCAGAAGCGTTGACGCGCAGGGGAAAAAGCGTGTTGATCGTTGATCGGCGCCCTCCGGCACGGGGCTCGACATCAGCATCGACAGCAATGATCCAACATGAGATCGACGTCCCCCTGACCCGACTAAGCCGGAAGATTGGTGAGAACGGAGCTCATGCTGCTTGGTTAAGATCAGCGCAGGCCGTTCAGGACCTGATTGATTTGTCGGGTGCGCTCGAGCTCAATTGCCAAATGCATGCAAAGCAAGCGCTTTACCTGGCTGGCGATGAGATGGGGGCGAAAGCGCTTGCCAACGAGGCCGCTGCGCGCAACAAAATTGGCATCAGCACCAGTTATCTCAGTCACAAAGTCCTCTTAGAGCGCTTTGGATTGAACCGCCCCGCAGCAATTTTGTCGAACATTTCTGCATCAGCTAATCCCGCGCAACTTACCGCAGGGTTGTTGCACACGGTTCTAACCCGCAATGCCCAGATCGTTTCGCCCGTCGAGATTACGGATATGGCAGAGTTGCCTTCAGGCGTAGCCTTGGCAACTCGTCGAGGCGAAGTTCTGGTTGCTGAACATGCAGTATTTTGCACCGGCTACGAATATCTGCCTCAAATGGAGGCGAAATCGCACAGTATCACATCGACCTGGGCGTTGGCTTCAAAGCCGTTGCGAAACGAGCCACCTTGGTTACGAGATATGCTCGTCTGGGAGGCTGCAGATCCCTATCTTTATCTCAGAACCGATGATTTTGGGCGTATTATTGCCGGTGGCGAGGACGAACAGGCGCAAAATAGCAATGAGGATTCGAAGAAACTCGCAGATAAAGCGGCAATCATCATTCGTAAGCTGGAAGACCTCATCGGAGTGACGATTGATAAGCCCGACTATGTTTGGTCAGCTCCATTCGGTGTGACCAAAGATGGCTTGCCGATCATCGACCGAGTTCCCGGTTACGAGCGCATTTTTACCGCTATGGGCTTCGGTGGCAACGGAATTACCTTCGCGATGATTGCAGCTCAAAATATCACAGCCGCCATAACAGGCGAGACAGTTCCTGACACAGAACTCTTCCGATATCGCTGATCCATAAATCAACCGATGATACAGACTACGAGCCTTTCACATCTGGACCGAGGGAAATGGAAGCCGGTTGCGCCTTACGTGTTGATTTGCATTGATTGTCCGCCAAGGATGGCCACGGAAGCACACCCTATTCGGATAGCGTTTTTGGAAGTGAAATTGATATTTTGAGGGCATTCTCCACCCACAATCGATCAAAGCCTGCGTTCAAGGCCGACACCAGTGCCCTTTCCAGTCTTGTACCGAACCCCTCGCTGGGTTGGTCATCATGATACTCATTACCTGTTTCAAGCCAATAAATGAAAATAGTGTCAGACGACTCTTGAATATCTATCGAAAGCTCGCGTTCAGAACTCGCTAATGCACCGTGCTTGGCAGCATTCGTTGTCAGCTCATGCAAAAGCAGCGAGAGATTTGTCAGCGACTTTCCTGTGACGGCAGGATCATGGCCCGTGATATGAAAATTGTTTTCACCATAAGGCTCTAGAATAGTATGTAACAAGTTCTGCAACGGGACCGACGAGATCGTAACATTGGCATCATCCCATGTCGGCATCGTCAGCTCATGCGCCCTGGCAAGTGCGGCCAATCTCGCCTGAACCACCTCGCGAAACTCATCAACCTGCGTAGCCGATCTTGCGCTCAATGAGACGATTCCGTTTGCCAGAGCGAACAAATTTTTCACGCGATGACGCATTTCGCCCATATGGAGCTTTTGTTGGCTTTGAACCTCCAAGCGCTCGCTGATGTCGCGTGCAATTTTTGATGCACCAATAATAACGCCGTTTGTGTTTCGAATAGGTGAAATCGTTAATGAAATATCGATTGGCGTACCATCTCTCCGCTTCCGAACTGTTTCGAAATGATCGACTCGGTTTCCCTTTCGAATTTCGCTTAAAATAGCTGGTTCTTCGTCAAGCCGATCGTCTGGTATCAAGATCGTGACCGGCTTTCCGATGACTTCCTCGGCATGATAACCGAATAGGCGCTCGGCACCTCTATTCCAGCTTCTAATAATGCCATTCAGATCCTTGCTAACGATGGCGTCGTCTGAACCGTCAACAATTGCAGCGAGCCAATCCCGTGGATCGAGATCGGTTTCGCCGAGTTGTGGTTGCGAAGCAGGTGTTACCGACAACAAAATGCGATGTTTCGCGTAAGCCGAACCAAGTCGATCAGAGCCAATTTGGTCTTTATTTTTTTCCATCGTAGGCCGCCCATTCTAAAGTCATGAAAGAATATTAATATTTCAGAACACGATATCAATTCCATAGATCCACGTAATGCGTGAAGTGTTTTCCTTTATTCAAATTCTGGATAATCGCCCGCCATACCGGTTCTTCGCCTAACAATGTGATGAACTGTTCACTGCTAAATATCGCCATATCGCGCGACGAGCACCATGATGTGCTTTCGTCGGTCTATAGCGGTACATTAAAGGACCGATTTTGGACGGTCAGCACGAGCCGTTTTCTATTTGCAACGGTAATAGGGCGTCCGAGATAATCTGCAGTCGAAATCATGCTTTCGTCTGGTTTGCTACCGCGTGGACATCAAACGCACTGATTGCCAGTCAAGATCGACATTATTGAAGGCTTTTCGTTTAGCTCAGGCATGGAGTCAAATCGTCGATAGGCTCAAAATACTGAGGAAATCGACGCTATTCCAACTTGATGAAACCTATTGCACAACCAATTCTAATCTTGTCAAAGACTTACTAAAGACTGTTCGTTGGTGGGAAAAGCGGTCAACGCATCGCGAAACTCCGCATGAATATATATACATATCAACGACTAAGCTTGTCCTTCAAACGGTGCCAGGTATGAATGCGATTGGCCAATTGCGTGGCAACCGGGTGAAATGGAACGGGCTGCATGTTGGTTATAGGCAGGGGCATGTTTTCGTCGTTAGTGCGGTCCATCGCCCATCGTCCAATCTCCTGCCCTAAGGACATGGACAATGCGACGCCTCGCCCGGAATAAACGCCACCGAATACCAATCCCGGTGCAAGCCGGTACAATCGTGGCCTGCGATCGGGAACCACAGCAAAAGTTCCGTGCCAATACTCGGTCATTTTTGGGGAATCTTTGAACGCTGAAAATGCGTTCTTCAGTGTTTGGGCAACCTTATCGCGGCCCCGTTCCGCTTCATTATGCCAAAAACTATGAGTCCCACCGCTGACGAGACGATTATCGCAGTCATAATGGAAATAACGCAGGTCGTTGCGCATATCGGACACGGCAGGATTGCCGACCATTATATGTGCGCGGAGTTCTTCAGGCAGGGGTTCGGTAGCCGCCTGGAAAACCTTGAACGGAATGAGCGTCTGTTGCAGGCCGGGCCATAATTTATCCGTCAACGCATTCGTTGCAAGGACAACCCGTGAAGCAAAGATCGACCCCTTGCTCGTTTTGACCCGCCATCCACTACCGCTTTTTTCCAGAGAAAGAGCCTTCGAGTTTTCGAAGACCCTAACCCCTTCTTTTTCAAGCGCCTGCGCCAATCCGATCGTCATGGCAAACGGGTTGATATGGCCGGAATTGCGAACGATCCAGCCCCCCAGATAAGGGCTGCCAATCCGGGCCGATACCTCTGCACGATCCATCCATTGGACATCGGCACCCAGCGCCTTCCATTCGTCATGGAACTGGCGTGCACGTCGCAAGGTCGCATCATTATGCGCCGGCTGAATCCAGCCGTTCCGCACCTGGTGCGCATCAATGCCAAATCGTTGCATCAATCCGAATGCGACATCGGCGGATTGGGCAACCATATGGTTAAACTTCCCGCCGATCTTTTTGCCATATATTGCTTCAAATTCGCTCGGCGAGGCTTTGGAATGGTGGGAAATCACCAGACCGTGGTTGCGGCCCGACGCTGACGAGCCGATTTCATTGCCTTCCAGTAGAATGACGTCCGCGCCGCAATCGCGAGCCCCCAGCGCGGCGGCCATGCCGGTAAAGCCACCGCCAACCACCAGAACATCCGTATGGTGCTCTCCATACAATTCCGGCGCAGCAATGCGTTTTGCCGTCGTTTTGCGCCAAAGATGCGGCGTTTTCCAATCGACTTCAAACATGGAGGTTTTCCTCCGATGCGCCACCGAGATAGTGCTCGCTCAAGTCGGAGTGATCGACCATTTCCTTTGCCGGGCCGTGCAATCTGACGCGACCTGTGTTCAAAAGATATGCATAATCCCCACATTCGAGCGCCAGTTGAACGTTCTGCTCCACTAACAGGATTGAAATACCTGTCTGAGAGAGGTCGAGAATGATGCGAAAAATCTGATGAATGATCTTCGGCGCCAGCCCCAGAGATGGTTCATCCAACATAAGTAGTTTGGGCTCGGACATCAGCGCGCGTCCGATAGCCAGCATTTGCTGCTGACCGCCGGACATACGGCTTGCCATGCCGTTGCGACGCTCCTTGAGGACCGGGAACAGATCGAAGACTTCCTGACGGAGGGTATCGAAGCTCTTCCCCATCCGGCCGATATGCGCCGCAACCAGGTTTTCTTCCACGGTGAGACGCTGGAAAATCTGGCGGCCTTCCGGACAATGAGTCAATCCCATGCGGACAACCTGCTCCGGCCTGGCACCGGTGATATCCTTGCCGTCGAAGAAAATCTTGCCGGCGGTCGCCTGTGCCACGCCTGAAATCGAATTCAGCAACGTGGTCTTGCCAGCGCCATTCGGTCCGAGGATAACTACGATTTCCTGAGGATCAACCTCCAGATCGACGCCCTCAAGAACGCCGACGCGCCCGTATCCCGAGCTTAGCCCGGCGATCTTCAGCAGCGGTGCGGATTTCGTCGATGTCATTGTCTGTCCCCAGATAGGCGAGTTGAACGTCAGGATTTGCCTGAACCTGTGCAGGCGTTCCCTGGAAAAGTAGTTTGCCGTGATGCATGACCACGATGTTGTCGCAAACCGTCATGACGAGATCCATGTCATGTTCGACGACAATCATGATCCGATCCGGAGAACGAAGTGCAGCCAGCTGCCTGGTCAACTCAGCAGTCTCGTGATGGTTTAAGCCCGCCGCCGGTTCGTCCAGCAAGAGCACACGCGGGTTCATGACCAGCGCACGCGCAATTTCCAGCATTCGCTGCCTGCCGTAAGATAAACTTCCGGCTTCCGAATTAGCATAGCCCTGCAGGTTGAAGAACTCGAGGATTTCCATGCAGATGGCACGACGACGCGCTTTTTCAGCACGGCTGAAAGGTGGCCAGACGACCTCCTTCCAGGTGTTTTTTACATCCTGCGGATAGAAACATACTTCCAGATTTTCCACTGCTGTCATTTGATCGAACAGTCGAATGTTTTGGTACGTGCGTGCCACGCCCGCATTGGCAATCTGATATTTCTTAAGGTTCTCGAGGTGTCTTCCATCCAGTGTGATCGAGCCGGACGATACCTCGTAGGAACCGGCGGTCATGTTGATCAGCGTCGATTTTCCGGCACCGTTGGGACCGATGATACCGTGGATCAGGCCGGGCACGAACTGCGTGGTGACATCGTCCGTTGCAACGACTTCACCATACTGCTTCCGCAGATTATTGAAGGCGAGCGTCATTTTCCGAGTAGCCTCCTGAATAGTTTATCCGGACCAAAAGTACGCGGCACGATACCTGCTGGACGAATGATGATGAGCGTGATCATGAGCAGACCGAGAAACAGAATTCTCCATTCCGCAAATTCGCGCAAAACCTCGGGCAGAATGATCAAGATCGTCGCGCCAGCAATAATTCCGAGGATATTTCCGATACCGCCAATAACGATCATCAGGACAATAAGCACCGATTCCTGGAGCGTGAAGCTTTCGGGACTGACAAAGCGTTGTGACGCTGCAAAGATGACCCCTGCAATGGACCCAATTGACGCTGAGGTTGCAAAGGCTGCCAGTTTGGCATTTGTGGTGTTGATACCGATACCACGAGCGGCATCCTGATCTTCACGCACTGCCGACCAGGCCTTGCCCAGAATGGATTGCTCCAGCCGCCAGACAACAATCGCCACGACCAGAACCGTCACCAACAACAGCCAGTATATCTGGGCCGGTTTGCTGAAATCAAATCCGAAGATTTGGAGCTTATCCAGACGTGCAATCCCCTGAGGGCCACCCGTGAGCCAATCGACATTGTTGATAACGATACGAATAATCTCGCCAAAGCCGAGCGTGACGATTGCCAGATAGTCACCCCGTAATTTGAGAACCGGTATACCCAGCAGAATGCCGGTCATCGCGCCGAGGAAGACGGCTATCAACAGAATTGTAAAGAAGGAGAAATGCAGGTCAAACTGGGGGCTGGCAAGGAGCCCGTATGTATACGCACCGACGGCATAGAAGGCGACAAAGCCCAGGTCGAGCAAACCCGCATATCCGATCACAATGTTCAGACCAATTCCCAACAGGATGTAGATCAACAATCCATTAACGACACGGATATAGTAATTGGGCAAAAATGGTGTCGCTATTATAAGAGCGACAACGGCAGCGAGCACAAGGAATGCCGTCAGGCGACCTTTGACCTTTTCTTTTGTTACTGAAGCAGCAGCGATCGACATCAGAATTCCCTCTTATAGACCATGCTTTCTTCGGACACCGTTTCACCAAGAATACCCGCTGGCTTCACGAGCAAGACGAGAATGAGGATCGCGAAAGACAGAACGTCACGATATTCGGTGCCAAGCGTGCCACCTGTCACGATTGGTAGCAGGGACACACCCGCCACTTCGATGAAAGCGAGAATATAAGCACCGAGCATGGCACCCGGTATGGAACCGATCCCTCCCAGAATTGCGGCCGTGAATGCCTTGAGGCCAATCACCGCCCCCATTGTCGGCGACATGATGCCATAATAGCTCGCGTAAAGAATCCCACCGGCAGCACCGAGCAAAGGCCCAAAGAAAAAGACCATGGAAATGGCGAGATTGACATTGATGCCGAGCAAGCGCGCCGTGCCCCGGTTTTCAGCAACCGCGCGAACGATGACGCCAATACGGCTGCGGTTCACAATCAGATGCAATCCGTACATGAGAATGAACGATGCAATGAGAATGCCGACCTGCATCGCGGTAATTGTGGCTCCAAGCACTTCAAAGCGGATTGATGGGAAAAAGCTCGGGAAGCCGATCGGCTGGGGGCCGGCCAGAATCTGAATAGCCGTGACGAGCGAGAGCGACACGCCAAGCGAGGAGAGCATCGGCGCCAGGCGGGACGAGTTGCGCAGCGGCTTGTACGCCACTTTTTCAATTCCCACACCGATGAGGCCAACTGTGATGATAGCCAGAAAGAAGACAATCGTCAGCGCAATCGTACCTGCGCCTGCAACCTGGCCCACAATGAGCGTCAGCCCGAAGAACGCGGCATAGGCTCCCAGCATGAACATTTCAGCGTGGGAGAAATTGATCATTCGCAAAACACCGTACACCATGGTGTAACCGAGTGCGATCAAGGCATAAAGCGAACCGATAGTCAAAGCGTTGACTGTTTGTTGGATGAATGTTCCAAGCATGGGGGGTCCTGCTCGAAGGGTTCAGCGTCAATGCGGCTGAACGGGGAGAAGAGTGCCTGCCCGGACTTGAGAGCACAGGCGCACGATGGCCTCACTTGCCGACATAATGTCGACAAGTGAGCTTGCGTTTCTCAGTTCGATCCCTTGAGGGTAAAGCCCTTGCCTTCAACCTGGTAGACATAGGATGGAGCAACTTTAAGCTCGCCAATGTCATCGAACTCCAGTTCGCCGACAACAGTTTTCACCTTGACGCCATGGAGTGCCGAATTCATTTCTTCACGGCTGAAGCCCTTCGTCGTCTTAATGACTTCTTCCAGAATTTGCCCCTGAACGTAACCGTAGATCGAGTAAGGGCCTGCTTCTTCGCCAAACTTTTCCTTATAGGCCTTGGCGAATTCCGCGATCTCAGGTGAAGCATCCATCGGCGGGACCTGGATCGCCATGACCACGCCCTGAACATTGGCTTCTCCGGCCTGATTGATGAAATCCGGCGTATAACCGCCATCCGGGACGATGAGCTGCGACTTGACGCCCTGTTCATGCATTTGCTTGGCGAAAAGCGAGAGCTGCGGCATCACCGCACCAATGAAGATGACGTCGGGATTGCTCGCCTTGATTTTCGCAAGAACTGCGGTGAAATCAACGTCCGCCGGTGCTACGGTGAGTGAATCGACAATCTTGCCGCCACCCTTTTTAAAATTATCTGCGAAAATTGCCGACACACCCTGACCGAAAACCTGCTTGTCGCTTACGACAAGTGCAGTTTTTGCGCCCAGTTTGTTTAAGGCATATTCAGCGGGAAGACGCGCGTTTGTCAGATCGTTGCCGACCGGACGCACCATGAACTTGTAGTCCATATGGGTCAGCGCCGGATTCGACGCGAATGTCATGTTTGGCAGTTCGCAATCTTCGTAAATGGGAAGCGTCGACTGGGCTACGCCGGAATTAAAGTTCACGAGTGCGATATTGACCTTATCATTATCGCAAAACTTCTGAGCGACCAGTGTGGCTTCACGCGGGTCCGCTTTGTCGTCCTGCTGATCAATACTGATCGTTGACCCGTTGACACCGCCCGCAGCATTAAGCTTCTCGACATAGAGCTTGAAGCCGTTATGCCAGGTCGCTCCAAAATAGGCCTGTGGACCCGACAACGGAGCTGCAATACCGATCGTGACTTCACCAGCGAAAGCTGGAGCGCCTATCAAGGAGGCACCGAGACAAATTGCCAGAACAGATTTCATATTATTCCCCTAGATGTTTTTTTCGAAAGACTGGAAGGCTTAAGGAAGCAGAGATTTTGTTGCACGTCAAGAAAGTGTCTACACTATTGCGTTCATTTTTTTGTTTGCCGGCCTCTCTGTTCAGATGCAACGTATCATTCGTCGGAAGCGTCGTTCGCTCTCGGCGTTCCTCTTCGTAAAGACCCATAATTTCAATATATTATGGCATACGCGTAGAGATTTTCACCCGTCCCGACCGTTCAACCGTTCTGCTTCAATATCGTCTCGGCTGAAATGAAGCCCCACGTCAGATTAGGCCCCAATGTCGTGCCGGCCCCCACCGCGCGGGTACCGATCGGATTCGCCATTGCCAATCCTGCTGCGTAGAGGCCAGGAATGATGGAACCGTCTTTCCGCACGACTTGCCCGAATTCGTTCGTTCGAGGGCCGCCTTTGGTGCCAATGATCGAGCGGTTCATCGACACACCGATATAAGGCGCCTTGTCGATCGGTTTCAGCCGGATAGAACCATCCTTGTCGCCACCGTCCTTCTTGTGTTCCCAATAGTTTTCACCGCGATGGAAATCATCGTCGCGTCCCTTCGCGCAGAAATCATTCCAGCGTTCAATCGTCCGGCGGAGTTCTGCCGCAGGCAGCCCCAGCTTTGCGGCAAGCTCTTCGATAGTATCGGCTTTCTTGATCCAGTCCGGTTCGTAAGAAGCATACCAGCGGAAAGGAAACGACGTGCGCAGGAAACGATGATCGCCGATCATGTAACATGGCAGATGAACCGGAGAACCATCGTCATTGCGTAAATCGATGGCTTCACCGCTGTTGAAATGCGCTTCACTCACAAAACGCTTTCCATAGCGGTTCACAACAATCGAGTGTGGTTCGTACAGAAAATTGATCGGAAGCCCATAGCGTTTGCCTTCGTATCGGGTCGGCAGACAGGCATAGACATTGGCTTGCTCCATGTGATCCATATGCGCACCGACCGTCGCGGCCATTTTCTGGCCGTCCCCCTCGTTACCGGATGGCGTACCAATACGATCAAATGGGCCGGAAAAGTATTTTTCCCGCATCTCCTTGTCCCATTCGAAACCGCCTGAAGCGATGATAACACCACGACGAGCAGAAACGGTTTCACGTTTGCCATGACTGTCGACTTCTACGCCGGTGATACGCCCGGTATCATCCTGTACGAGGCCAACTGCGCGCGTTGCAAGCCGGAACTCAACGCCATTATCCAGACAGCCCTTTAACAAACCCGTCATCAATGCCGTACCCTGAGCACCTGCATTGTTAAGCCACCGCCAGAGAAGCTTCGGCCACATCTTGAGGCCGGCGCGAAAGGGGGTATGGTACAGATCGAGAGTGACGTTTTCCTGATATGTGAAGCTGTGAGGCAGGGTAGACCGGCGAATGTGCTTGGCATATTTGCCGAGAAGCCGGCGACTCAATGGACGCGGAGACATCATGCGTCCATATTTTTTCCCGCCCGGCGCTTCGACATAGGGATCTGGCTCATCAATAAGCCGAAAATCGATAAGCGTATTCTCCGTGATGAATTTCAGCATTGCCGGAGCATTCCTGACAAAGGCCGCGTGGCGCGCATCTTCCTTGTCGCCCCAGTCGGCGGGCTGGACGGCACGCAGGTAGGCCAGCGCTTCTTCCTGACTGTCCGCCACACCTTCAGCCGCCGCTATGTGGTTCGCCGGAATCCACACGCCAGAACCGGACATGGCTGACGTACCGCCAAGTTTGGGGGTCTTTTCTATCGCCAGGACTTTAAGACCACCCTTGGCGGCTCGCAAAGCGGCGGAACAGGCCGCCGATCCCGTGCCAATGACAATGACATCGTAGTTCTTCATAGCAATCCCCTGCTTTCGTATGTCAGTTATAAACCAAGAAAATTTTATCTGTCTACTATTGTGTCTACACTTTTTGCAGATTACCATTTGTTCCTATAATACCCAGGCAAACCAATCGGGAATTGAGTGATGGAAGACAGTATCCAATCTGCATCGGCACCCATCGGGGTCTATGTTTCAAATCCGCAGGATCGCGAAAGCTATTGGCAACCGGTACCGGCGAACGGGTATGTCAGCGTCGCGCTGGCTCCCCACCTTGTAGACATGGAAAACCCTTTTGGAATGGGCACTCAATCCCTTGCACCGGGTGGGTATGTTCGGGAACACACGCACGAAGAGCATGAGGAAGCCGTTTTCGTTATCGAGGGCAAAGGACGCACGGTCATCGCCGGCAAGGAATACGAACTGGGGCCGGACAGCGCCGTCTTCATTCCAAAATCAACACGACATATGTTTATCAACGATGGCGAAGCGCCCATGCGTTGGGTCTGGCTGATTGTTCCAAACGGTCTGGAACATTTCTTCCGCATGATCGGTAAACCGCGCAAGCCCGGTGATCGCGTCCCGTCCAATTTCCCACGTCCTGAAAACGTGCTGGAAATCGAGCGCCAGACCGTGTTCGGCGCAGATCTTGACGACAAGTTCGATCCGGTAAACCAAAGCAAGTCATAAAGACATGGCACAGCAGTTTCAGTCAGGGCCGATTTCATCGGAATTCTCGCAATCGTTTACAATCGGCCTTATCGGATTCGGAGCGATTGCACGCGAACTTCTAGTCAATTTTGCACATGAAGGGGTGGCATGGGTCGTCTATACCCGCGCATCGAGCCGCGTTCACGATGCCGCCCAGAACATTACATTTGTTCACCACCTCCATGAACTCATCAATTCCAAACCCTGTGTCGTGATTGAAGCTGCTGGCCAAACCGCTCTGACCGATTATGTGCCCGTAATTTTCGAAGCGGGCATTCCCGTCATTGCGGCCTCGGTCGGCGCCCTTGCCGATGAAAAATTTCTCCTCACGCTCACGCAAGCCCACCGCAACACCGCAGCGTCGCTGATATTTCCGTCAGGCGCTGTCGGCGGACTGGATTACCTGTCGGCAATTGCACCGCTTGAGGACGCCCGCATCCGCTATACGTCCAGAAAGCCGCCAGCGGCATGGAAGGCCGAGCTGCAGGAAAGAGAACTTGTTTGCGAGACCGATCCGGTGGTACTCTTCGAGGGCTCTCCGGCGGAAGCGGCGCGTCTTTATCCGCAAAACCTCAATGCAGCCCTCGCCCTTTCTCTGGCGATACGACCACGTGCACTGGCCGTTCGCGTTCTGGCCGATCCGAAGGCAAAGGGCAATACGCATGAAATCGAAGCGGAGAGCGCCGCAGGCACCGCGTTCATGCGTTTTGAAAACGTACCATCGCCGTTCAATCCAAAAACATCGGCGATAACCGCGCTAAGCCTCGCATCTACATTGCGTAAGTTCCTGCACCTGGATGGAATGAGCTGATGCCATATTACATCGCCCAAGACGGATGTCGCATTCACTACCGGTTGTTCGGTCAAAATGGCCCTTCCATTGTCCTTATCCCTGGTTTGGGCGGCGATGGCCGGTTCTGGAATGGCGTCGTTAAGCGACTGGAAGACAATTTTCAGTTGATCGTACCGGACCACCGGGGCGCCGGGCAAAGCGACCGGCCAGATAAACCATACTCAATACCGCTTATTGCAAGTGACATCGCCGGTATCCTACGTGAACTCGACCGGCCCGTTCACATCGTCGGTCACTCGACAGGTGGCGCAGTTACGCAGGTCATTGCGCTTGATCACCCTGAGGTGGGCCTAAGCTATACGATCAGCAGCTCTTGGGCTCAATCAGACGAACGATTTCAAATGCTCTTTAATGCCCGTGCGGAATTATTGGATGCGGGTCTGGCAGAGACATACCAGCGCTTGACCTATATATTGGGGTACACCACCGAGTGGATTGCCCAAAACCGAGATATATGCAGCACGGGAATCGCCGAGGCCCGACAAAGTCTTGCACCTTTTCCGGTAACAGCAGCGCGTATTCGCATGCTGCTCGACCATGATCGGCTGGCGGACCTACCCAATATCCGGCGGCCCGTGCAGGTCATATCCTCGACGGACGATATTCTGACGCCTCCGGCCCTTTCGGAAAAGATTGCAACTGCCATACCGGATGCGACCTTGATTTGCGTGCCAGGAGCGCATTTTCATCCGCTCGCTAATCCAGATAAATTTGCGTCTGTCATTCGACAGTTCATATCCCGAACGGTTAGATAAAATGAACAATCCCGAACCGATCATCAATCTGACGGATACGCGTTTGACGCCAGGCGCCGATCTGCTCGCGAATGGCCGTGCCATGGCGCGTGACTGGCGCGTCGGCCCGTGTCTTTTCCTTTCCGAAAAGAACGTTTCCTCGGAACTGGCATGGAAGCGAAAATCAATTGCCGAAAATCGTGTGATGCAACACGCGCATATCGGCTTTCGTGACGTCAACCGGACGATTGAAGCCATCGCCGAAGTTCACGGCACATGTCTGAAGAGCGGCATAACCGTCGACCGTTTCGGCATAACGCTCGACTGGTCGATGGGGTACCCGGAAGCCATGCGCGCGAAAGCATCGCGCGGCACTGGCATTGTCCTGTCGGGACCGGAAGATTTCGCCCGGATCACAAATGCGGCGCCAGCGGCAGCACATTTCGGCGACTTCATGCTCGGCCTGCCCGGCGCTGTTGAGAATACCCGCGCGGCCCTGGCCGCCGGTGCGACCGCCGTTGGAAATCTCGGTCAGTATTTCACCTTTCGTCTTCCTTACTGGGACGACGATGTCGCGACAACCGAAGCAACTGTCACTGCGTTGGGACTGATCGCAGCGCAGGATGCCGAGGTTCTGGTCCACTCCAATCTGGATGATGGTTTCGCCGGGCTTTTCATCGACATGGCCTGCGCACTCGGTATGGTACTGATTGAAAAATACATCATTGAGGATCTGATCGACGCAAAACTTGCGCATTGCTACGGTCATCATTTCAGCGATCCCTTGTCGCGGACAGCGTTCCATGCCGCCTTGACGCGGATCAGCGATACGCCGGGCACCATGATCTTCGGCAATACGGTTGCCTATCAGTCGACCCCCGCCGGGAACTATGCGAGCCTGTCCAGCTATCTTCTCGCAGACATACTGGCCCTTGGCCGCTGGCCGAGCGGACACGCGGTCAACCCGGTTCCCGTGACCGAAAACCAACGCATACCGGATGTCGACGAAATCATAGATGCGCAAACCTTTGCGCATCGTCTGACCTTGCATGCTCCCTATTACAATCCGGTCTATGATTGGTCCAAACCCGAGGCCATGGCCGACACGCTCGTCGATGGGGGCAGACAGTTCGCCGATTCCGTGCTCAAGGGTATGGAGGAGCGGGGCGTCGACGTGAAGGATCCGGCCGCGCTTTTGTTGGCGATACGCCGCATGGGGCCAAAGCGTATGGAAGCTCTTTTCGGTCCCGGTATCGAAACGGCACGCGGTCGTAAACCACTCATCCATGCCGAATGGGCCCGTGAACTCAACGAGAAAGCTGATCATTGGGTGGCGACGCAGAGCCCATTTGTCGAGGCGCGGTCGGTTACCTTGTGTATCGGAACCACCGACGTCCACGAGCACGGTAAATATCTCGTCGAGCAGGCACTGGAAGGAATGGAAATCAATATCGTCGACGCCGGCGTTGCTGTCGATCCTGAAGTGCTTGTGACCGCTGCCATTGCAAGTGGTGCAAATGTCATCGCGATCAGCACCTATAACGGTGTTGCATTGACCTATGCGAAGGCCGTCAAGGCCGTACTGGACGAACGCAATCTTGACCTTCCAGTTTTGATGGGCGGTCGGCTGAACGAAGTCCCGAAAGATTCAAACTCCGGTCTGCCCGTTGAAGTGTCGCAGGAGATTTCAGAACTCGGCTATTTTCCTTGCGGCGATCTTGACGATATGCTTGCAACCCTCAGACGGATGGCCGCGTCAGCCTGAGGGTTGTGGATGTTACCAGGCCGTCATCCCACCGTCGACGGTGAGAATGGACCCGGTCGCATAAGATGAGTCGTCCGAGGCAAGCCATAGAATGGCATGTGCTATTTCTCTTGGCTGGGCCATGCGGTTCATCGGAGCGCGAGCATTGAGGGCGGCGACAAAGCCGTCCGGATCATCGTGCTTGGCAACGATCTCGTCAAAGTAACTGGACCAGGTCGTGCCCGGCGCAACCGCATTGACCCGAATATTCTGGGCCACGTGATCCAGCGCCATCGCGCGCGTCAGGGCGGCAACACCGCCCTTAGACGCAACATAGGCCGCGCGGTCTGCAATGCCGACCTGCGCAATGTTTGAAGCCGTGTTCACAATGGCACCACCACCCGATGCTGCCATCAGCGGGATGATGTGTTTCGCGCAGAGAAATACGCCCTTGAGATTGACCGCCATCAAGGCATCCCAATCATTCGCTTGCGTTGTCACCACCGAACCGCGAATCCCGTAGCCGGCATTGTTGACCAGAATATCCACGCGGCCGAAAAGCCGCTGCGCGGCTTCCGTCATGGCTGCAACCTGCGTCTCATCCGATATGTCGGCGCCAAAACTTTCTGCGCCCACACGTTGCGCCGTCTCGCGTGCCTGATCGGCATTGCGATCGACGGCCAGCACCTGCGCGCCTTCCTCGACAAAAAGTTCGACCGCTGCCGCCCCGATGCCGGCACCACCCCCGGTGATCACTGCAACCTTGTCTCGCAAACGCATCGGCTTCTCCTTTGTTGAATGTGTTCCTAATCTTGCACACCCTCTTGCAAAGTGTCGACACTTTTGTATTTAATATGGCAACTCAATTGGAGGCATTCGTGAAAAACACTCCCTCGACCGAGGAACACCTCGAAATTTATCGGAAGATGCTGCTTGTCCGGCATCTCGAAGAAGGCTTGGGCGCCTTGCATAAGGAAGGTCGCACGCGCGGCCCGATTCATCGCTGCGATGGTCAGGAAGCCGTTGGCGTTGCAGCAACGGCAACACTCGAAATCAGCGACAAGGTCGCCACAACCCATCGCGGGCATTCGGTCTATCTCGGCAAGGGAATGGAGCCTCACCCTGTCATCGCCGAGATTCTCGGACGTGCAACAGGTGCATGTGCCGGTCGCGCGGGTCACATGCTCATTGCCGATGCAGACAAGGGCGTCATCGGTGGCAATGCGATTGTCGGTGCCGGTATTCCGGCAGCAACCGGCATGGCGCTTTCAATGCAGGTACTCGGTCAAAAGGGCGTCGCCATGTGCGTCTTCGGCGATGGCGCGGCCCAAACCGGTATCTGCCATGAAGCGATGAACATGGCGGGTCTCTGGAAACTCCCGGTGGTCTTCGTGCTCGAACATAATCAGTTCGGCCTGACGGTCCCAACGGAAGTTCAATCGCCGGTGCAGGATCTCTCCATCCGCGCCGCCGGTTACGACATTCCGGCAGAGATCGTTGACGGCAACGATGCTGTCGCGGTTTACCGCGCCGTTTCGACCATGGTCGAGCGCGCCCGCCGGGGTGAAGGTCCAGGCATGGTCGAATGCAAAACCTATCGCATTGAAGGTTTCTCGACCTCGGATATGGGCGGCTATCAAAAGCCCGAGGACATCGCGCATTGGAAAGAACGCGATCCGCTGATCGTCTCCCGAAAAGCCTTGTTGTCTGAAGTCGATGAAATAAGGCTGGTGGAAATCGAAACGGCTGCACGCGCTCAAATCGACACCGCATTTGCAGCTGCGCTGGCAGACCCGCTGCCCGAATTCAGCATCGATGACAAATGCAATCCTTATAGTGAGGCGCACTGAACATGGCCCTTATGCGTTATGCCGAAGCCCTGAATGCTGCTCTTCGGGAAGAAATGCTCGCAGACCCTTCAGTCTTTTTGTTTGGTGAAGATATCGGCCGCTATGGCGGTGTCTTTAAAGTGAGCAAAGGCTTGATGGACGAGTTTGGCGAAAGCCGGGTTCGCGACACGCCCATTTCCGAGCAGGCACTGACCGCCATGGCCGTCACCGCCGCAATGACCGGAACCCGCCCTATCCTGGAAATCATGTATGCGGATTTCATACCGCTTACATTGGATGCGCTCGTTAACCAGGCCTCCATCTATAATTACATCTGGAATGATCAGGTCAAAATGCCGTTCGTGCTACGTACGCAGGGTGGCGGCGGGGCTGGAGCCGGCGCGCAGCATTCCAAGGCGCTCGATTCCATGCTCGCACATATTCCCGGTATCAAGGTCGTGGCCCCATCCACCCCGGCAGACGCGAAAGGCCTGTTGAAGGCAGCAATTCGTGATGACCAGCCGGTCGTATTCCTCGAACACAAGCTTCTCTACAACATTCGTGGCGATGTTCCCGACGGCGATATCGTCGTACCGCTGGGCAAGGCTGCCATTACCCGTGACGGCAATGATATTTCGATCTTTGCCACGTCCAAAATGGTCATAGAAGCGAACAAGGCCGCAGAACTGCTTGCCAAAGACGGCGTATCGGTGGAAGTCATCGATTTGCGTTCCCTGCGTCCGCTCGATCTCGACACGATCAAGGCAACCATTGCCAAGACGCATCATGCCGTGGTGGTGAACGAGGGCTGGCGTTTCTGTGGCTATGCGGCAGAGTTGTCCGCGACGATCATGGATCACGCATTTGACGATCTCGATGCGCCCGTCGCTCGCGTCACCCTGCCGGATATGCCCATTCCATATTCAGAACCGCTGGAAATTGCGATGTTGCCCAATGCGGAAAAAATCCGCTCCGCTGCTCTCGCAACGCTGAAATAATCGGGGGCTTTGATGGCGAACCACCCAATCAGTATTGAAAGCGCTGGCGGCGAATATATGGAAACCGTCGTGATCCTGAGCTGGTCTGTCCAGCCCGGTGACGCGGTCAAGTCCGGCCAGCTCATTGTCACCGTCGAAACAGCCAAGGCAGCGACCGAGATCGAAGCCGACCGCGATGGCTGGCTTGCCGAGATTTTCTTCGCTGAAGGACAAGAAGCCCCCCTTGGTGTCGTCCTTGGCACCATCTCGGATACAGAGCCGTCTGTGAAAGCCGCAGTGGAACATGCCGTCGCAACTGCTGCGACGGAGACAAAACAGGCTCAATCATCCGGAGAGCCAGCTCCGGCACAGGCCGGTCGCCGGATTATCGCCAGCCCGCTTGCTCGACGTGTGGCGCGCAACGCTGGACTTGATCTCTCCGGCATCGAAGGATCGGGGCCCCGCGGGCGGGTCAAGCAACGCGATGTTCTGGCTGCTTTAACTGCCCGGTCCAATGCGACAATACCGGCTCCTGCCGTTCCAGCACAGGCGCGACAGTCCGCAGTGGCAGCAGCCGTTCCCAAAGGCAATTCCGACCCCATTGTCTTCCTGCACGGTTTCGGTGCCGACCGGGCATCCTGGCGGCAGGTCACGGCGCTGCTGCCTTCTGGATTTGATGTCGTTGCGCTGGATCTGCCTGGACATGGCGCAGAAACAAACCGGATTGTGTCCTGCCTGGACGATATGGTCTTCGACGTTTCTGACCGGCTTGAAACAATGGGAATCGATCGTGCCCACATCGTTGGTCATTCCCTTGGGGGTGCGGTTGCACTGGGGCTGGTCTCGCTTGGCAAAGTTTCAGTTCGCTCCGCGACCTTGCTCGCACCGGGCGGGCTGGGACCGGAGATCAATTTTGGTTTCATCAACGGTCTGGCCCGCTCCACGACCGAACAGGCGCTCGAACGTTGGCTGAACGTTATGGTGGGCGATGCTGCAAGCCTGCCAAAGGGATATGCGCGTGCTGCATTGCGGCAGATGCAGGCCTCGGGCATGCAGACCGGGCTCGGCACGCTGGCACAACATCTATTCCCGGACGAGACGCAGGCTTTCGATCAGCTGCAAATCTTGCGGGACCTGCAGGTTCCGGCGCGTATCATCTGGGGACGTGCCGACCGGGTAATTCCCCCATCCCATGTCCACCGTGTGCCGGGACATATAGCGACGCATCTTCTGGAGAACATCGGCCATGTACCGCAGCTTGAAGCGTCGGAGCTGACAGCGCGTCTGATAGTGCAAACAGTGAACAGCACGCGTTAGCCTGCCCGGCTGGCGCATAGCCTGCTTCCAACCATCATTTCAACCAGTACATCCGTCATCTTGGAGCAAGACATATGATTTTCGATCATCGCACCTATACCGCGCGTCCCAATATGCTACCTAAGTTTCTCAAGCTTTACGAAGATATCGGCTTGCCAATGCAGCGCCATTATCTCGGGGAGCCGTTCGGCTTCTTTCAGACCCATATCGGCGACCTTTCGAGAACGGTTCATCTCTGGAAATATGATAGCCTGGCTGATCGCGAGGCACGTCGCGACCAGATGGAAGCAGACCCCGAATGGCAGGAATATCGCCGCAAGGTGATTGAAACCGATTACCTCATGGATATGCGGAACCAAATTCTCAAGCCGGTTTCATTCTTCAATACAGAGAAATAAAATGAACCTCATTTTTTCCGCACAGGGCCAGAGCTGGCCTGTGCGACTGAATAATAAAGCCGAGCGCACACAAAAAGCTCTTCTGGAGGCGCTTCCCATGCCTCTGCAATTGCATACGCCAAAGATCGCCGGGAGCCATATTTACTGGCATGCGCCCTTTGTCGAAGATGTTGAAGGCGCGATGCATGTGCTAGATGCGAAACCGGGCGCCTTTATCTATTGGCCGGTGCGGCAGTTCCTCGAGATTACCTTTGCACCACTACAGGCAGAAACAGCCCACATTACCGTTCTCGGCCATCTCGATGCCTCGATTGAAGGCATTGCCGCTCTGGCACAGTCCCTCAAACTGGAACAGGGCAAGAAAATCTTTGATGGCTCGCTCCGGCACGCCGGCGAGGAAGTCGCCTCTCCGGAGGCCCGACCCTCACTGCCCGACGATCTTGTCAGTGCGCGCAAAGCATTGTGGTTGTCCTGTCCTGCCGAAATAACCCAATTGGCAGAGTCACGCGCAATCATGCATCCGGCTGGCCCCGTTTTTGCCGCTGAATCCGAAGCCCGTGTCCTACACGAGCTTCTATGGTGGGTTCGTTCCGAGATCGGGCGGACGGACCAAACGACCCTGCGCAAAACCGCAGCACTGGTCATCAACAAAACAGCCACGCGTTTGCGGGATTTCTGCCACCTGAATGAAACCTCAGCGACACTGTTCCGGGTGGAACAGGCAATGGCGGAAGATCTGCCCTTCAATGCGTTGATTGATGAAGCAATTCTGATTGCCGGTCGCGTTGGCGCGTGGCTGGATCTGCTCATTCCCTGGAACACCGTCAACGAAGCATTCCGCTCGGCAAGCCCCGAAAGGTCAATCAATCATGTCTGAACTGACTATCGGCGTTATCGGCTTCGGCGTTATCGGCCAGCGCTGGGCTGCGGCTTTCGCCCATGCAGGACACGACGTGCGCGTTTACGATCCTATCGATAGCGGCAATCTTTACCACAACGATATCCTGCCGCCTCTGTTGGACGATCTGGACAGGCTCAAGGGACAACAACCGGAACCCGGCACGATCAAACTCTTCCCGACCTTGGCAGATGCACTGTCAGGCGTGCATTTCGTTCAGGAGAACGGTCCGGAAAAGATCGACCTCAAACGGGAGCTTCTCGCCGAAATTGAACGCCATGTCGCAGACGATATCATTATTGCATCTTCTTCGTCGGCGTTGCTGGTCACCGAAATGCAGCGCGATTGCCGCAGGCCGGATCGAGTGGTCTTGGGACACCCGTTCAACCCCGTGCACCTGATGCCTTTGGTGGAGGTCGTCGGCGGCAAGGAGACCGTCGCAGAAAGTCTGAACAAGGCCAAGACGATCTATGAGAACATAGGCAAAAAAGTCGTTATTCTCAATCAAGAAGTGACGGGTCACCTGGCGCTGCGCCTGATGGGCGCTATGTGGCGCGAAGCGATCGCACTGGTGCGTGAGGGAGTGGCTTCCGTGGAAGATGTCGACCGCGCCTTTATTTATGGTCCCGGACCAAAATGGACCTTGCAGGGATCGTTCATTTCGAACGGCCTCAACGCCAACAGTATCGAGGATTTTCTGGTCAAATACGGCCCAACCTATCAAGCCATATGGGATACGTTGCTTGACGCCAGACTGGATGACGAGACGATCAGGATCGTTGCTTCATCCACCGATGACGCAGTGAAAGCACGCACACCGGCCCAACTCAAGGAACAGCGCGATGCCGGTCTGATCGATATACTGAAGACAGTCGCCAATAGCGGTGCCCTATAATCCAGCCGGAGGTTCACCATGCATTATAGAACTGCTCTCGTTACTGGCGCCTCAAAAGGTATTGGCGCTGCAATCACTGCTAAGCTGATTGAGGAGGGGCTGACTGTCTACGGATTGGCGCGCAATCTATCAGCTCTCGACAAGCAGGCCAGCGAATTTGGCGAATGTTTCAAGCCCGTCGTCGCTGATGTGCGCGACCACGCAACCATTGCCGCAGCGCTCGGCGAAACGCAGATCGATATACTGGTAAACAACGCAGGCGGACTGGCAACCGTCCGCCCCCTGCATGAACAAAGTGCTGAAGAAACTGTTGAAACAGTTGAGCTGAACCTGATTGCACCGTTGCTGTTAATCCGCCTCTTGTTGCCGCAGATGATCCAGCGCAAATGCGGCCATATCTTCAATCTCACGAGTACAGCCGCCAGTGCTGTGTTCACCGGCACCACCGCCTACGGCGCAGCAAAAGCGGGGCTCTCACAGGCCGGCGATATTCTGCGCTACGACCTTGCGGGCACAGGTGTCAGGTTGACGGAAATTGCGCCGGGCCGGGTTGAAACGGAGTTTTACGTCCAGGCCTTCGGCGGTGACAAGGAAAGACTGCGCGATCAGATGTACACCTGTCAAAGACCGCTCCGCCCCGAAGATATTGCCACCGTGCTTGTCGATGCACTTCGGCTTCCGGCACATGTCGATATCGGAAAGATGCTGGTCACGCCAACCGAACAGGCGGCAGGCGGCTCCATTTACCCCACTGCCCCTCACTCCTGATAGCGAGTGCATGGGTACCTCAAGCATTTCCAGCAAAAGTGCGAAGCGATTTTGCTGGAAATGTTCTAACCGTACCCATGCAATTCAGTACAGGTTCATTTGCCGACCAGTCTCGTCAGGACAGCCTCTGATGCCTCACGCCAGATCGCCTGATGCCCGCCTTCGGACAGGATTTTCATACCCAGCTCCGTGATACCGCCCGGAGTTACAAGATCGGAAAGCAACTGTGACATCGGCTCAGGTTTTTCCGCAATTATACGACCGGCAGCAACAAATGTATTGGCAATCAGTTGCCGTGCACTGCGATCATCTAGGCCTTTTTCCGAACACCATTCCGCGGTCTGACGAACGAGGTCCTGAACCCAGCCATAAACCGCCGCGTTGACTGTCGCGATCTCGAAATCCGCTTCGCTTTCCAGCGGGATTACCGGTCCCAGATGTTTCAGAATTGCAGTCGCTTCCGGCAGAGCAGGAAAACACACCGTCGGACTTGCGTTGATTTCTGCTGCGGTCAGCGGCATCGCGCGGACGACACGCGTAGGCGCCACCTGCAAGCGATCTATCGTAACCCCGGCGCATACACTGATGATCACCTGGCCTTCGCGCCACGGAAGGCCATTTACCGATTCCGGCGCATCGGCTGGACGAACAGCAACGAGTACGACATCTGCCCGATCAACGACATCCTTATTGTCGGAGGCAAGTTCTATACTGTACAACGCCGATAGCTCTTGCGCTTTTCCACGCGGAGATAGAAGTATATTTTCTGCTTTGAACCCACTTCGCAACAGCCCGGCCACAATACCGGTCGCGAGATGTCCGACACCTAATATACCGAAAATCATTTGATCGCCTTAATGAACACCGTGACTTTTGCCGTGTCTTGCAGTAAACGTCCACAGTGTATTATGAACTGTCGACACTGATATAAGAGCTATAGGCTTGAAATTTTATGAAAGAAATACCGAATATGGCCGATACACTGGAACTTTCAGCAAGTACCGAAACTCGCAGGTCGGCCGATAGCAGTGAGAAGGCCTATCAAGCCATTCGCCAGATGCTCGTAGAGTTCATCCTCAAACCGGAAGAACGCCTGAACGAGGTGCAATTGTCGCGACATCTTGGCGTTTCGCGAACTCCCATTCGTGAGGCCCTAAATCGCCTTGCATCCGAAGGCTTCGTATCCACAGTCCCAAATCGTGGTTTTTTTGTCCGCAGTTTGAATATTGAAGGTTTGCTAGGCCTCTACGAATTGCGTTCCATTGTTGAGTGCGCAGCCTTCAAGCTTATGTGTCAACGCGCCGACAATACACAGCTTTTGCGATTAAAAACTTACTGGGATTCACAGGTCGAGGGATATCAAGACTTACCGCCAGATGCAATTTTATCAATTGACGAAGGTTTTCATCTACTCATCGCTGAATTGTCAGGCAACCCCGAAATCGTGAATACGTTAGAATCAATCAATGCTAGAATCCGTTTCATTCGACGAATTCAAATCGAACACGCCACACATGACATGAAATTGATCTCGGCTCACTCGAATATTGTTGCAGCCGCAATGGAGCGCGATATTGATAACGGCATCAATATTCTGCACAAACATATAGAGATAACTGTTTCAGCAACACGAGAGGCGTTAAAAGACGCCCTATTGAAATCCTACTCCAAGCCGAAGGGAATACTGTAAAGTAATTTTGGTTAAATATCTCAAGTCATATATATATTCATAAGAATTCGATATATTCAATCGAAATCTACTTTAATATATATGTCGTCACTTGGTAATTTATCTATGAACAATTCATCAGAATCCTGGATATTTTCGAATTATTACTATAATACCCTTTATGATCTACAACCGTAAACTAAATATAGAGCACTTTCTCAATCGGTCGCTTTGAACGGATATTATCCGCTGACGGTGGCGTCGCCTTAACGGATCTTCGAAATATTGCTTGCGTTTAGGCGGAATTTTCAGGCGCTGCCGTACAATGCGATATCGCGCCATATCGCTGCGGCTTGGGAACGGAGTTTACGGTGATCGGCGGCAGTGAGATGTTTGCGATGGAGAAGAAAGAGATTGGCGATCTGGCCGTGGATTGAAACGAAACGCTGGCATTGTCGCGCCGACTTAAAGCGCATCATACGCCGCTCTCGCCTTCGCACGGGAAGGCGCGAATTCTCCGCCCGATTATTCAGCCCCCTGTGCGAACGATGCTCGACACCCGGCATCAGTTCCGCCCGGGCTGCAGCGTAGGAACGCAATTTGTCAGTGATCATGACGCGCGGGGCTGTCCCCTGGACTTTCAACAGCTTTCTCATCAGCCGTAGAGCTGCACGCTTGTTTCTTCGGCTTTGTAGCAGCGCATCAAGGACGTAGCCATTGGCATCGACAGCCCGCCAGAGCCAATATTTCTTACCCTTGATGGAGACCACCATCTCATTAAGCTGCCATTTGTCGGCAAAGTGGCCTCGCGAACGGCGGCGCAGTTGATTGGCAAATTTAAGACCGAACTTTCCAACCCATTCCGAGACGGTCTGAAACGGGACCTCAATGCCGCGCTCGGCAAGTAGGTCTTCAACGTCGCGAAAACTGAGCGGAAATCGATAGTAGAGCCAGACTGCATGCGCGATGATTTCGGCTGGAAAACGGTGGCGGCGATAGTGAAGCTGCTGTTCTTCGGTCATGCACCGTGCGTATCGTGCAATTCCGCACATTTCCGTTAAGGCGACGCCATCATCCTGACGGATAATGGCGTGCAATTTGTCCAACGGGAGCAAAGGACAGGCCTCACTTTCCCACACATCTTTGGGCGGGGCGCTCTTGAAAACGACATTGAGCACCGGCTGACAAAACAATATCATCCGAGGACCAATGGGCAGGCCGAGCGGATGGTGCGGACGATCGAGAAAGCGACCGTCAAATCCTTTCACTGCAGCTCAATCAACGAAATGCGCCGGCATGTGCGTGATTGGCTGACTGTGTACAACTTTGCCAAACAACTCAAAGCCTTGAAGTTCAAGACACCCTATGAAGCCATTCAGGAACTTTGGAAATCAAAGCCAGAGGCTTTTATCGGCAAACTACACCATCACATGCTGGGACCAAACACCTAGCTAGCACTGCCGGTTCCGGGAATTTCGGGGATCATCTGGCGAAGCAGGTTCCGCAGGATCGAGCGCACGGCGACAGTAGCCGCAGATTGTTCGCGGTCACGGGGCGTAATGAGGCGAACCTCGCGCACAATGGCCGGGTCCGTCAGCGGGCGGGCCACGATGCCTCGGCCGCGCAGAGCGGTGAAAGCGT
>Ga0153948_1000081_pt1 | contig 46624 bp, 61 predicted proteins | sample TSNJ032MetaG_FD_104696 | JGI IMG/M metagenome (GOLD analysis project Ga0153948, IMG submission 104696) | Attine ant fungus gardens microbial communities from New Jersey, USA - TSNJ032 MetaG | ecosystem: Host-associated > Fungi > Mycelium > Unclassified | place: USA: New Jersey, Wharton State... | reverse complement strand
GATGTCATTCGCCACTTATTCTCGGATGCAGGTCAGCGGTATCGAAGGTAGCTTCAGAAATACATGTGAAATTACTATGACTGTCCTTCGCGACAATAAGGAATCTTTGATGGCAGTGCTGGAGGCGTTCGTCTATGATCCTTTGATAAACTGGCGCTTGATGCAAACGGAAGTTGACGGTCGACGTAATGAAAGTGAGGGCACCTTTCCGCGGATTGTGAACCAAGCTAACTAGCTATAAGTTGATCCTGATCGTGCTGCTGAGTTAGCGCGAGCAGCGGCTTACCCTCAGGGGCCATCCCGAAAGGCCAAAGCGAACGAAGATCAGATCTTCAATGGTTTGTTTATCTGATCGGTTTCGAGAATTTACCACTGAATTTGTCATCGAAATATAGAGACTCAAGGTGAACTTGGTGCTCAAGAAGTGCGGAATGAAAGGGCGTTGTTCGTCTTCAATCGCGTTCAACACAAGTTGACCGGTATGTTACTTATGTTTGGTGAATGATCATCATTTTTGAACCTACGAATCAGGCCGCGACTTCAATCCAGATGTGCAGTTAACGGTACAAGAACAGGTCGAACAACTCATTAACCAATCAACTGCTCTGGAAAATCTCTGCCAGTGTTTCTCAGGTTGGTGTGCGTTCTGGTAGCCGTGGGAATAATCCATTATTTTGCTATTCTTGTACCTGTATTTATATATCCCCCTTTCTGTGCATCTTTTCGCAACAAAGAGTTTAGCATACTATTGCAATGCCACGCGCTTCGACTGTGAAGAAAGACGAGGCAGGGATGCGCTTTACTACTTTTAGTATGCCTCCGTCGTCAGTTCGGGTTCACTCGTTTCCTAGAGTGGCTGCTCACCCTCAGCAAGGGCAAACCCAAAGCATGTCAATTCTACATATCTTAAGTCAGAAACACAAACTATCTGGTCAAGAAACACATCTAAAAGACTGCATGATGGCAACAATGAGGACTCTACCCAATTTCTTGCTGAGCCACAGAGGTAGGTTGAATCCATACCTATGAAGACTACTACATCCAGCTCCATTCCTCCAAGACGTGGTTCTCAGGTCATTGTCATACATCCCGGTTCAAGATTTCTCCGAATAGGAAGGGCCTCTGATGTCATTCCCCTCTCTATCCCCTGTGTGGTAGCTCGCAAGTGCCGAACAGGGATGCCAGAAGTAACACATATCAGAAATGTAGCTCGCCCTTGGTCGCAAATGACACAAGATGAAATAACTCAGCAGAAAGAAACAACAGAGGAGGCCAACAATAAGGACCCAGTACGCCTTTTTACTTACTCTATCAAACTGTAGACTCATAAATCTTGGCAGTTTGATGCCAAATTAGCCAGTATGATAGGATCCTTGAAAGAACGGATGCGCTTCTTCAAAATACGTACCGTTTACAACGCGTTTACGATATCAACGACGTTCAATAAACAGTTCCAACCGGAAATCATTTCTGAACAAAATGACCCTATGCAAATAGACTGGATTGACCATACTTCAACCGAGGATGTGCTAGTGGGAGACACTGTGTGTATCACTTTCTTGCCATCCATCTACTCGTGACATCTAACTTCTACCAAAAAAAGGCGCTTCGCATTGGAGATCCTCAAAATGCCGGTTATATAGTCCGCTACCCAATCTATAACCGGAACTTCAACCTCCGCGACTATCCCTCAGTACGAGTGGTACTGAGTGATTTAGAGGCTCTTGTTCTCTGGGGGCTGCAAGAGAAATGTGGACTCCAGCGAAGGGATTTGAAGGTATGCAACAAGAGGAGGACCCTCAGAAGCGATCTCACCCCCACTACAGGACTATTCTGTTGTTCTGGTCATTCCTGATCTCTACGACAGAGCTTATGTCTGTGATTTTCTAAATTTGCTGATATCCATGGGATTTAAAAGATTCTGTGCTCAACAAGTTTGTTCTGATTTATTCTTGGTTTGCACTCCCTCAAGCCATCAAACGTTAGGAATCCCTGGCTGCGACCTATGGTGCTGGTGTTTCTAATGCTTGTGTAGTTGATATTGGTGCGACGACAACCAGTATCGCTTGCATTGAAGAAGGAATGGTTATTCCTGATACGAGGTGCGTTGATCGTAATTTGTCATGAAATGGCAAGATGACATCCCGGGACAGAATGAGGTTGGGGGTGGGAGGAGATGATATTACTGAGTTTCTTTCTGTCCTGCTCAAGAGAATTTATCTACCTTACAAGGAAATGGATCTTGTACGATCATATGATTGGAACATCATGGAAGATCTAAAGGCGAAAATGTGCACTCTGACGGAAGTAAGCCTCCTCGAGGCATCTCGCACCTATCCTTTGTATTAAGCTCGTTGGTAGAGTGATGTCGCAACCAATCTATGTGGCTTTCAGGTTCGCAGGCCAAATCAGCCTACTGTCAAGTACGGTTTCCGTGTCTACGACGAGGTTATCTTAGCTCCCATGGTACGTCTCTCTCTTGCCTGTCTGGTCGTTATCACTATGGATCATCTGCTTCAGTGCCTTTTTGAACCTCGTGTCATTCAATTTGACGCGAAACGCCCAACGAGGAGGAACACACCAAATTCAATGGTCACTGATGAAATTGTTGAGCAAACTTCGGATATCATTGTAAGATATCTTAGACAATCCTGAACACTTCATCTTAAACCACACCAGACAAATGCAATGATAATATCCACTCGGCACCTTATGCCTGGGACTACAACTGAGGAAAGCACCACAAAGTCCAAGCTTACGACCCAAGCCTCAGGTATGTTATGTCCGTCCTCACTGATGCCGGTTGGTCGCTAATGTAATCTTGTAAAAGGTACCTCGACTCCTGGGAAAGTTGAAGCTGAAACGACCACGAGCACTACCGGTGTTTCGAGATCGACGTCGCAGACACCTACAGAAGTTCAAGCGGAAGCTAACTCACAGACTTCTCAGCCTTCGGAAACCACACCTCCCGCTGCTCCGGCTCAAGTCCCTGTCTATGCAGGGGGTTACAATATTGACGTTCCCTTTGAAGCCAGTATGCTGCCATTGGATGTGGCTATCTTTAATAGTGTTCGTGCAGCTGGGGAAGATCGCATCCGTAAATATCTACAAATGGTTTTACTTGTAGGTGGTAGTACGCAAATATCTGGAATAGCTCCCGCTCTTGAAAGCAGGTAAAGTCGTTGCTTCAATGCTCCGATTATATCTGAATTATGTTTCCAGGTTGCAAGCTATTGCTACACCAGTTGTATCAGGTATGGAAAAGGTACAAGTTATCCCACCACCCAAGGATGTTAGCCCCCAAATCCTCGCCTGGAAAGGTGCGGCTGTACTCGGCAAGATGGAGAGCATATCTGAACTTTGGGTAACCCCGTCAGATTGGGTAATTTTCTCGATTAAACATTCTGAAGGCCTTCATCTGAATTTATTCGCAGGAGATTCTGGGTATACGAGGCCTGAAAGAGCGATGCTTCTTCCTCTGAAGGTGCATAGTTGCCTGGACTATTTTGTGTGTATCGGTCTCTTTTAAAATCCAGAATTCTACCAATGTTGAGGCCAAGTAAGTCACTGCTCACCATTGAATGATGATTACAGGGGTATCCTAAGGTTATGATGATAAATGATCGTTGTGAAAACAATTTGTGCATGCGCAGTTTTTGGGATCGATGTTGTTGCAGACAGAAAATCGGTAATCGATAGACGTGAAAGTCAAGGGGACATGATTAATAGACAATGCGCTTTTATACTTCAAGCCTCTGCTTGAGCAAAAGGAAATCATTCGACCCGAGGGTCGGCCACGAATGAAGAAGTTGGTTCATCTCTCGCTTGCCGTCACTAGGTGGATATACGATAAACTAGGAGGAAAGACATGGTTATATGCGCACCTGTCTCTCTTCAGCCATTCTGTTCGCGTAGTACCCCCTTCCTTCCAAGCATCAAGGTCAACCTCTGAAGAACAGTCGCAGTCCTCGAGTTTAGCAACTTCTTTCTTACGTATACGCCCTTCCTTGTCGGGCTCGGATATCCGGAGAGCCTCGGAATATTCTCGTTTTACTACAGGCAACGACAAGATCGCAAGTCGCTCAATTAGAGACTCGACAACTGCTGCAGCCACACGGTTGGGGACAAAGGGAAAGGTCATATTGGAACGGGGAACACGGTCAGGAGTGAGTATCAGAACGCTGCGGCAGATTGGACAATCAACGGCTTCATGCCATCCCCCGCAGACACGGTGCAACCGCGAAAAGAACCATTTGAGGATGCAGATGGCGCAAAATGTGTGACCACAATGACCTGGGTGCAAAGAGTAAGGATATGCCATTATTTCATAGCACCTTTGTTGGCGTTAGCCACTGTCATTGATGATCATAAAGGTTGACGTACAATGCACAGGTGAAATGTTCCTCCAGTTGGCTAAGAGCATTTTGAGCCTCCTTTTTCGCTAGTTGCGACAATTTTGCCGCTGCCTCGTCTTCCCTATCGAGTAAGGCCTGCATTCGCTCGTCGATCTGCTGGACACGGATTCTACAATCTTCCTCTCGAGACAGTAAATCTCCCTCCCTCCTGTTCAGTTCAGAGGCAGACATCCGAGAAGCTCGTTGTAAATCGGCCTTTGACAGGACAGTAGGTTGAGCAATCGCATTGGGCCTCTCTGCGCACTCTATGGCACAAGGTGGAGATCCAGCAAGCAGAGCATCCTTCTTTGTCGTCTTTGTCGTCTTTCTTTTTCTTGCTGGCGGCTGCCTAGGATCCATAGACACATCCTGGACTGTTTGAGGAAAGATACGTCAAGCCAGAAGAAGACATGTGAGGAAAGCAGACCTTGGCGATTGCTGATCCTTGTGGACCGCCTTGGACGAGCCTCAAACATTGTCGTCGACGACCTGGAGGGCCGAGGCATGATGGCAACAGTCCGTGAAACGAATCGAGTGCACGATAGGGGCTTCTATTTATGGAAGATCACGTGTGTGTGTCCGGGTCCGCAATACTTCTGATTTCCTGTCATTATCGCAAACCTCATTGCACGTTTGATATGCACATGCACCCGATGCTGCAGCTTGTCTACTTCGCTACAGATCAGGCTCGGCGCACTTTTTGCCAGAATCTGGTGGCTCATGAGAGACGTGGTTTGTAATGTCATGATGTTTGAACCGGCTTCGGAAAACGCCCAGAGTCATGCGACTCCACCATCATTAGATCTATCCATGCACGACTGGCCCGACGGGACTCGCCGAGGTGTTGTTCTCAGTGCTGGAAACGAACACGCTGAATATTCTCAGCTGAACTTAGCTCTATGTAGACGGGAGCTGTCATCTCCGTTAACTACGTTTGCGCATGTCTCCAGCATTGCTCGAAAGAGCAACTGAAACGAATAGCTCACTAGTCATCTAGGCCACATTAACATCTACCTTACCATCAGTGTCGGTTTACTATTCTCAGGAGTGAACCAGTTTGCAACACTCCCTAAATATATGCTGTAAGCGCTGTCGACGAACTTTACCTTATATCACTAATTGGTACTCTTTACCTATTTGCATAATACTTCTCACTTTTTTCTATCCAAAGGGTTGCATTACTCAAAATAGGTTTCGCCTTGCCAAGCAAACATCTATAAGGACAGATCATAACGTTATCTTCTACACTTGTCTTATGGGATTCTGATTATTCTCATCTGTGAATCCCCCCATCCCCCAGATTTAACGCCGCATGAAATCCTGCATTCTCAACTTTGACCATGTGTTGAAGTTTTTGTTGTGCCAAGATGGCACGCTTGCTTTCAATTGCCGCCGCCACATACTGTCAGGTGAAGACATCATCATGCACTGCAAAAGACCTCAAAACGGATCAAAGTCAGTCAAATATACATCTCCTAGCAGCTGAACGATGTCGATCTCTATCGGTAATACTGCCATGGTGTGTACGTGTACTATATGACTAAAAACTCTGGTTTGAGCGCTAAACCCGATTGGTTCACTTGCAAAGAGTTGGTAGCTCCTCTGACAACCATGAATTGTGGCGGATCCGCCAGATCCGGCGATTTTCCTCGAAATCATGACACAAGCTGTAACATAACAGCAGCTGAATGATGGCTTGATCGAGGGCAACGATGCAAGCGTGCTGCCATTTGACTTTTCCTTCTTCGGCAACAGCCAATGTCATTCGTCCATTCCGCTTATACCGGAAAAGAAAGAGCAGATCTGTTAAATCTGTTGCTATGGGGCGGGCTGTAACAAATCAACAATAAATCGCAGATAGGCAACATACATTCGAGTGTCGCCCCACCGAGGATGGATCATTGCAATGGAGATACAAGCACTGCGATGGCAGAAGGCTTGACAGCTTACACAGACTTACTTCCATCTCACTGTCGAGTGGAGAGGGCGGGAATAACTAAGAGATACGCGCCATGCTTATTGTTCAATGAAATCCTGGGTATTACGGGCGTCGCGGTAAAAAGGTTGTGTTCTTCCGGAAGTGGGGACATCTGCTAGCGATCGGATGATCATGGATAATGCATTAGAGGGAAGATACATCACTCATGCACACTATGGCTCAAGTTGTGTGGGCTGTTCCGACAGGCTGCAGGATATTTAGCATGTTTGGTCATGCAGGGTCGGCCACGGCATGGAAAGCCGAACAGATCCATGAGTAGTATCGTAAGTGAAATCTGAGATTGTGCAGTGACAACTGAATGGAGACTCCGACGAGGTCCGACTGTATTTTCATATTCTATGTCAGGCTACGGCGGAACCGGTCGTTCCTAGGTTGTGCCTACACACAGGCGGAAGCAGGCGGAAAGAAGATAGCAAAAGAGTGAGCGGGACTATGCGTGGCGGGAAAATGGACAGGACCCCGAAAAGGAAGGCGATCGGTGGAACAGTTGAGTTGCCGCTGGTCAGTTGAACTGGACGGTGACGAGTTTCGCGTCGCGTCACGATATGTCACGTCACCGTGAAACGATATGTGCGTGACATGGAGAGCAGTCCTAAAAAGGTAGCTTCCTTATGGAAACCCAGAAGCTCAATGTGATGTTATTGATTCAATGATTGTTCGGCAAGTGAGTGCTGATTTTAAGTTGAACTGTAATTAATCTGACACCAGAGTCACGTCACGCAGATCTCAGATCTGTGCGAGAGTTGTACAAGACAAGAGACGAGCAATTCTCGCAAAATCATCTCTTTCCTCCTGCCATTGTCGTCTCCGATGATGTCCCAGGTCCTTTCTCCCCCTCAACTAGACGTTTCAAAATCCATTCAAGACTACATCCCCCGCCAAAAGCTTCCGTCCTTCTTTGACCTCGGTGACCTTGTACCCATGACCGCTCCGTCAGCTCATTCAGACTCCCCACCAGGTTCAGTTGATGATGACAATTCGTCGCCTCATTCTCCTATCCGGTTTCAGTATGGCTCTGGTCCCCCAGCTGCAGTCTTTGAATCTCCAGCAACCTCCCCCACTACAGACATGTTTGACCCCAATTCTCGCTCATCCTTGGCTGTAGCTCCGTATCCCGCGCCTCACCCTCTCTCCATCGATGATACCAGTGCAAATACAATAAGGAATCCAGACGCCGTCGGGTCTTACCTGTCCGAATCGCCATCTCCCGTGGACATCCATCGTCCACCTTCGTTTCCCCACCCCATCAGTGCGCCACCTTCGCAAGACCGCTTCCCCCTTACAGGCGCTCCACCTTATTCGGGGGATGATCGTACTGTTTCAGAAGCTTTGACAGACCGTCGTACTCGCCAAGGCTCTCACGATAAATATTCGACTACTTGCGCCCAGCCTGGTCCTGGTCTGGAGCAACGTCGCATGTCTGAGCCAACACTCCTCGGCTGCCACTCTCCCTATGGCCCTCCGTGTGACTCCAGTGAACACCTGTCTCAATATCCCTTTGCCTTCAATCCTCCACCACAGCCTATCCCACAACCTATCCGCTCTTCCTCGTACTTCTCAGGCTTGGAGAGAGGGTCATTGCGAGGTGCCCGTACTCTTTCGGATTATCCCTCACCCCAATCAAACTGGAAACAAGGCGATGATGCATACGAGTCAGGTCTTTACGAACCACTTTCGCCATTGAATCCTAATTTTCATGGTGGCTTGCTCGCCTCTCCTAATAGCGTTCCTTACCCCCCTTCACCAGGTGATCAATATGGCCCATCTCCCCCTAACACGGCTACTTCCACCTCGTCTGCACCTCAGCTCGGTTCAATAAACTACAGTCATTTCGGCCTCCAGCCAGAGGCGCCAAACTTGCAGAGGGGTACTCAAACGAATGCCAATCTCGTCGGCGACGCTAATCACAGGACTTATTCATTTGTAGCTTTACCTGGGAACACGGTCAAGAAACGTCCCCGTCGTAAGCACGATGAGATCCATCGTCTTTATTTCTGCTCGTGGCCGGGATGCGGCAAGGGATACGGTACGCTGAACCACCTGAATACACACATTCAGATGCAAAAGCATGGCCCCAAACGTACGCCTGCCGGTAAGTTTTGTCCAACTATCACGGCTCAACGTTTCACCTCATGTTCTGTGTACAACAGAATTTAAAGATCGACGTAAACAGTGGCGAAAGGCCAAAAAAGAAGCAACCGTTATTGGCCTATCCAATGGATCCGCTCGCCGGATCCCCAGCATGGGCATGCGACCTGATGAATCTGGCACCTACGATGCTCGTTATGGAGTGATGCAGTACCGTCAGCATTCCGCAATGGGCTTATCTGTTAATGTCCCTCATGCAGGCTCCGCCGATCGATTCGCCGTGCCCATCGAAGATATTCGATACCCTCCATACGAACGTGAAGATTACGGTAACCTGCGCCGATTCAACAGCGCAGGTACACCGTCTTCATGGCACGCTGGCAGCACTCTGGCTTCGCGTGTAGGATTTAACCAACCGTACATGCCTTCTTCCCTTCCATCCCAGCCCAGCCACCCAACCTCACCTCCGCGGACGGTGGAAAGACTGGGTCCGGACAGTACGATGCTGACTGGATACCAGAATCATCAAGCTCACTCAGAGCTGCTCCCCCCTCTCCACTCTGCAGGAGAGTTGACATACCCTCCTGATGGTTTCGATTTATATGAATCTGACAGCCGACCGGGCACAGGTCATGCAAGCTTAGGAGGCTATGTCAGTGGGGATGATCGTGGATAATAGCATCCTGAACATGATCGACTCCTGCGCTCGAAGAATTCCTGTTACACCAAGTCGTGACCACGCTGACCCTCCGGATCATTGGACCATCAGCTCACTTTGAATAACGCGTAGTATTCTTATATTTCTGCTATTTTTTCATACACGTTAATTGTCCCCTCCTTACCAATCGTGTGGTTACTGTCGACAATAGTTGTCTATGATGGGCTTAAATCGTTGAATTGTCCTTCACTTACTATAAACACGCCTGTAGATTTTGTTTGACTTCTTCCATTTCATACTACATTCGCTTTCTTATCGCAATTAACTTGTATTCTAGCCATATTTCACAATACCCTCCTTGATTCTTGTTCAGTTCAGTTTATACCTGTTTGCATTTGCTGGCGAGCAATACGCATTTGTATATACTTATCATGTTTATTGTTTTCTTGGTCTCTCGGAGTAGTTCAAGTGGTGCACATTCTTGATGAAAAGGAATTGAAGGGATGTTCTCCTAAATTTTCTATAAACTCGGCGCGAGAAAAAGAACCCAAGGAAAAACAGATCATGGGGGTCGCGCGTGAGAGATCCTATCAACGACCTCCGGAGATCTTACCCCCTTCAATGCTGGCCCGCAGTGCGAGGGGAGCGGAACTTGAATTTCCACTGATTACAGTTGCTACACGCTACCAGAGGACAATAAAAAGTGCCACTCTATGCTTGATTGTTCATGCAATGCCTTTTCTATTCTTTTTTGACACCCGAATCCTTGTCTTGATGCTGACTTGCCGCATCCGCCCAGTTAACCCCAGTTGGTTAGGCTGTTTTATATGCACGTGATTGTCCATAAGAGGACTAGCGTAAAATACGTAACCGGGTAGTTGCTGAAAGAGAAGTGGAACCCTGATGAAGACACATACATAAACTGCTTCTTCCAAGATCATAAGATGCAGATGGATCAGAGAAGCATGAGCTCCGAAGCGTCACTTTTGACGTGTTTGTCTTCCATAAAAGTTTCGGGCATCTTGTTTTGGCACACCCCAATGAACGTCACTTTTTGTAATTCTTTCACGCTACCCTGAAAGTAACACCGTGGGAAATCAATCGACCATATATCCTCAAAAAGGAATTCTTTTGAAGAAGGTATGGAGATTGGGGTTAAAGATCAAGATGTAAATCTGGAAGCGTGGGATCAACTTTTTTGTTTTTAGGGGCTTTTCATCTACTCTGAGAAGTTATATCGAGTGGGTTCATCCCGAAACATGACGGCAAATTGCTCAATTTCGAATAATTTCTCAACCGGATAATCTTTGCTTTTGAAGGTCTTGTTGGTGTGCGGTGAAAAACATGGAAAAAGTCCGTGTTCCCGTGGAGCATATCTAATTTTAAGGATGGGCCCCAAGTCCTTGTCAATAACCCCTTTCTATAAAACCTTCCCAGACATGAGAGAGTGACGTGCGGTTAACGAGGATGATAAAGATGACAATATTGGTATCTGTCTGGTTCTCATCTGGGCGGCACACCCTCAGGATAAACACTTGCAAAATCTATTCAAGCCGAGAACAAAACAGAAAAAAATGGTCTCACTTCGGTGTCAAGTAACATTACTACCCTGTATCGGTTGATAAAACAAGTTCTCCCTTCTGCATTGTTCGTACGTATACCTCCTTGGGCATTGAGACTCAATGGCCTGGTTGCTTGTCAGCCAGTGGACAAGTAGAACTATAACACCACAGTCGGTTGCGATGCTATGATACCGACAAAGCTATTCATCGAAAAGGAATCAATTGGAAATTCTTCTGTCAGGCCGCTAGAGTCTCCTCTCTGAGTACGATACTTACCGAACGCGCAACGTCAACATCCGATGTGATTTGACGTTGACAGTAGGGAGATCATTAATATGTCACAGTCACAAAGACAAAAATAGGTCCTTCTTTTGCCCATTACTCGTTCGGACGAGGGACTTGGAGAGGATTAGACGACTGAATCAGTGACCCTATCGCTTTTTCCCGATGCCATAATCTTTTCAAACGAGATAAGCCAAGATGAAAGAACAGATCTCACCTGAGACAGGACAATACATCGATCTCGCTCGAATTTTGAGGGGGAACCGAATGGTGCTCCTTGATCAGAAATCATTGAGATTGTAATAGGCTTCAGCCGCAACAAAATCATTGAGACTGCATTCAGTCCGGCGTTTTGTATGCCGGGCGCTTTTTTGGTGGTAAAATTCATCGGTGATGAACTGCAGGAGCAAGCCCTTCTTTTGATGATGCATGACAGTGGAACGATTGTGCCACAAATCGGTTTTCGCGACGAGTGACGCGCGGAGTGTATTCCCAACGATAAGGAGGTTGCCTATTGTCATTGCAGTCAATATCGTGGTTGTAAGTGAGGGTGTTGTCTATCTACTCATAGTCCCACAACTAACAATGGCCAGAGCTCTGTAAAGACCACAGTGTTGGATGCAATTTACAGAGGCTTGACGGATACATATTCATGGACGAGACTAAGAAATTGACATGACGGGCCATCGATTCTTTGACTAGTCGACTGTAGTGACGGATACTATAGTTTGAGATAGAAGTGCATCCCCAGCTTGGTCAAGGTTTGGTTTGAACCCATATTTCATATTTCCGTCACACCAGATAAGTTCCTACGGACGGATTCTTGGGTCCGTGAGATGCGGACAGCCGAGCCAGTGAGAGAAAATGCGCTGCCCTTTTGACATCGCGCAGGAGCTGGATCTGGGAGGCAGAAGTGTATGGTGTTAGTACCTCGTCTTCCTCGAGTCGAAAGGTGTTGTGGACCTGCATAGCGACTTGTAAACGTGAGTTATATCGTTGAACTCATACTGCGAGAATAGACTTTCAGGTACATTGTCTCCGGCACTAGAACCCCAAAGCATCTAGACCTTACCTGTTCGAGCAGCCGAAAAAAGGACAGGAATAGAGGCGTTTTAGCTGATGGCATTCTCGAAATCCCAAATGATGTATCAGCCGATGTGCCATAATATCTGAATTAACATTTTCAGAATCAATGCTATTCTGAAAATTGCCGCGTTCGGGTTCATGTTGGCCTGAATTTACTCTCTACTCAACTCGGATATTTAGCAGACGAAGAAATTAGGACTTCATATATGCTTCTTGGGTGGCCACCGGTCCTGTTTCATATTTATGCTTTAATCACAAAATCAGATGACTTCAAGTCCGTGAAAGCTTATGCAGAAGGCAACCTCGGTCCCGGGCAACAGCTCATCCATTATTCCAGTAGACTCTGTCAAAACTCTCTGCATCATATTAGATACAGCACCGCGACCATATGGTCGGCATCATAGTCTTCGCCAAACACTCGTTTCTATCAATAAGATACAGTTAGGGCACGGGCATATATCTCACAGACCTGACGGGTGATGTCATAAAAACAAAAAGTGAATACATTTCACGAGATCATGGACAAGACTTCCAAATTATCAGAAGCAGTAATTGACATGAGGGAGTTCAAAGGAGGTACAAAAATACCAAATCCAGTGCCCCACTGAAACATCAAGTAACGAGCAGCAGGAAAGCACCAGGTAATACAGGACTCTGTTGGGCCTGACCGGGAATTGAACCCGGGACCTCCTCGATATGTGCTCAAGGCACCCTAACAAGGAATCATACTACTAGACCATCAGGCCTTGTCTCCAACTAAGATTCATATTCAGCACTACTTCCATTTCATAAATATGCTGCGTAGAGGACTATTCACATGACTTTGACTACTCCTTGACTCAGTCGACCCCTCAGTTCCTGCCCTTTGTTTCTTCCGAGAAGTTGCAGTGATAGGAATAGGATGGGAAATCTTCAAATTCTCTTTTGTGATCTTAGTCTTCTTCCCTTTCATCAAGAATGATTGCTTTCTCGAAGGTGAATGAGCCTGAGAAAACTTCTCAACAAAATCCGGTCGCGGTTTACACGCGGAGGATTGCCGGGCTGGAGAGCCACTCAATGTCCGAACAATTGTATTGCTATCAATAAATGAAGGTAACTTCGGGGACATCGGATAGCGATGAGATAATGGCCTTCGCCGCGGCGGTGGCGGCGATCGAAGGATATCACTGGGTAAAGTATTTGACCAAGATTCTCGAGATGGCTTGGCTGACTGGAGAGATCGGATAGCTGAAGGTGCAGGTGTAGGGGGTGTCCAAGTCGAGAATACAACGTTTTGACGCTTAAAGAGATTGTTCTTTGACGAAGAGGGCATTGTGCATCCGTCCAAGGAAACAAGCATTGCTTTCGAGGGGGATGAAGTGGGTAGATCCGCAAATCGAACATTTTTTCTAGTCCCTCGACTTGTGCGAAGCGATGTTGGACTGATGAGGGAGGGCCGAACCGGTAGGTAGCGTGCTGGTGGGGCTGAAACTATGGGAAATTTTTTCGTTCGATTATGGTCCACGAATGAGGAACTGGCTTGAAAGCTGGTAATGCCAGATGGCATACGCGAAATGTTCGGGATATCGTCCTTCGGTACGATAGAATAGCTTCTAGCAGAAGTTGAGAAGGAATTGATCATGTCCAATAAAGGTTCCGCGAAAGCCCATTCGTCTTCATCAGAGTGTGACTGAGAAGTAGCTGTATCCGACAGCTTTGTTAAATCCTTCGTTTGAGACCGAGGTCGATAGAACCAATCCGGTGGCAACGATACCCGTGAAGAGAATGATGCACACTTTTCACGAAGATGTCCGAGCATTTCAGCCAAAGCCGGATTCTGAGAAGTAGAATTCAGGGCATGAGGCCATATAGGGGAACAATAGACAGTTGGAGAGCCTCGAAAAGCAGCTGGGATCAAATCAGACGAAGCAGTGTCTCTTTTCCCTTTGTCGGTCACTCGATTTAGCTTAAGCAATGGGAATGCTTTATGGCCTCGCCGAACCGCGAGGTTGGAGTGTCTCTTGGGAGCTATCTGGTAAAATGAGAACTGTGGTAGATCCTGCTTTTCAAGCTGCGTCCAAGCTCCCCTTCGTCCGAGTCGTTGACTTGTAGGCGCCCTTTCAGATGGCCTTGTATCGTCCTTCTGGATCACATTCTCGTCCTCGGATTTTGTAGTCTCTTCAGAAACATAAGTGATTGAGCCGTCAAGGACTCGAGCATTACGCCTTGAGGTTCTCAGACCTGGAGATTGCATGTGGCCTTGTCCAACTGAAGCTTCAATACAGTCATAGGTCATCTCGACAAATTTCTTCTCTGAGCATATCCTTGTCTGTCCCATATCGCCCCATGGAACATGACCTGGAGGTGTTTGTGGTCGAACCTTGTCCTTCTCATACATGAGACTCTGTCCTACCCGGAAAATCTATACTCTTACTGTCCATTTATCAACAACTATCTTCTCCTCAAGCAAAGTCCTCATGCGCGGGATAGTTGGCGTAGAAACAGTTACTCGTTCCCCGTGGCTTACAGTGGTAATTGGAGATACGTCCTCCATGTAGGTTTCTTCCTGAAGGTCGATGAGTGTGAAGAGAAGAGGCTGACGTCCAGGGGGGAAAGAAGGCACTGTTTCCGTGAAAGACAGACGATCCAGAGACGTAGAGGTCAAGATGATAGGATTGGACAGGTTTAAGAGAGTTCCCGAGGAGTCATCCGACAATGAGGTCCGGAGAGAAGGCAGCATCAGAGAAATGTCCGACCAATGAGTGTCAGCCTGATAAAGTGCCATCAAAAAGACCCGACTGTTGGTAACAATGCAAACGGAAGCTGTAGGAGGGAAGAGGAAGACAGTGGTACAAGTTGAGCCATGAAGATAAGTGGATCCACGTGTCCAGTCAGCCACATTTCATCGCCGCATACATTTTATACCCTACACAGTACAACCTGCTGGAGACCAGGATGTATCAGCTAATAGTACAAACGGGCGCAATTGACATGGCGATTCCACCTGTTGACGACAATTCAGTATCCACTTTTTCGTCAGCTCTTACTGTAAAAAGCGTGGTATCAGCCGTACAGTTCATGTTCTTAGATTTCTCCTGTTGATGAATCCCCGTTGCAGTTTGTGGAACCATGTGTCAGGATAAGCAACAGTTATTTGATACTTGAGTGCGACTAACGGCGCAACTACTGACTTGGTCATTATCATCACTTACTGCTTGCGCTTATCTGAACTGGTTCCTCATGGTCAATCTAATTCTCTTCCATTGCACCTATCTAAGCCGTATCAACTCTTTAGGCCACATGATCCTCTCTTTAAAAGTGGACCGACCTGGTCCTTTAACCTTTCTTCAGCATGAAGTACCAAGTCGCTCTCCTGAGTTTTATCTTCCTTGCGATAACCCTAGCTCGTGCTGCACCTATCTCTCACGAGGAAATTGCCAAAAACTTGTCCAAAGGTCTACGTTTACTTCAGCTTACTGAAGATGGTGAACCCATCTGGAAAACGGAGGAAGAGGAGTTTGAACTGAAACGCAAGGGCGTCAATTTTGTAATAAACCAATATCTTCATCATTGCGATCTGCTTATCTTCGTTCTAGTTCGACGTGACAGAGACTTATGAAGTCGAGTGGCAGTTTAAGAAGGAGAGGACGATTGACAGCTTTTCCACTACAACAACATGTGAGCCGAGATCTTGTGCATAGTACATTAATCTACCTGAATTGTTAGTCCCGGCACCTTCGCATCAATCAGAGGTCAAACCACTTTTGTCTCGGTTGTCGACGTCAAACATGCAACACTATTTATCGTACCTAACTGCATTCAACAATCGCTATTACAAGGCGCAGAGTGGTGCTGACGCTAGTGCGTGGATTTTGAGTGAGATTAGGACTGTAAGTAGAATCCAATCTCTGTTTTAGAAACGAATAACAGTCGATGTAGATCATTAGTGGCAGATCAGACATCATTGTTAGCTCGTTTATTCACAATTGGATACAGCCCTCGATTATCGTGAAGATTGCTGGTACCCTGGGGTCTTCACCTGTGACGATACTTGGAACTCACATGGATTCCATTAACCTGAATAACCCCACCAGCGGACGTGCTCCTGGTGCTGATGACGACGGCACAGGGAGTGTCAATATGATGGAAGCACTTCGAATTATTGTTGATTCCGGTTTCAAGCTGTCAACACCTCTCGAATTCCATTGGTATTCTGGTGAGGAGGCCGGACTTCTTGGGTCGAATGCCATTGCTACAAGCTACAGAGTCGCTGGAGTCAAAGTAAAGGCATTTATGGAACTAGATATGTCGGGTTAGTAAGTAACGACCTCTCTGTCGCGAGATTCGGACATACATCATGCCCTTTGCAGCTTCAAGCCTGGTAGCAAAGAAGTGATGGCGCTTGAGGCCGATTACATCAACGAGAGTCTCAACGCTTTCCTTAAGCAATTGATTACGACGTACTCTAGAATACCCTGGACTATGGACATCCCTGTGAGTCTGCAACCCATTCCGCTTAGGAGATTGAATTGAATCTAGGTAGTGTGGCTATGCATGCTCTGACCATGCGAGTTGGTACAAGCAAGGTTATCCCTCCTCATTTCCTTACGAGGCCAGGACCGGTGATGATAATCCCAATGTCCATTCGTCTGGCGACACCACTAGCATCAATGGCTTCTCTTGGACACACTCACTAGAGTTCGCAAAGATTGCCGTTGCCTTTGCATATGAGATGACGGTATGAAGGTTGGGTGAATGGTCTATAGATATGTCATGTATAAATTGGATGTACGAGTTACTAAAGTTTGTAGGGCGGAAGTCGCGCAGGATTGCAAGGCGAAAAGGATAAATTGATGATAAATTGATGTACAATTAGTTATTTTCTCACGGCAAGTAAGGCTGTTTTCTTTCTACGTTGTCAACGGAGAGTGTAGATATCAATAGGGCTTGGCTTCCAGGTATGATTACAAATTTCTGTGTATCTTCCTTTACCATGATGAATTGCATTTTGCACGTCAGTCTTAGCGTTGAACGTTAGTTCTCCGTAGAAGATGACATTTCACGCATTCTTCTGACTTAAATTCGATCTTGTTCGAGCTTCGTTGACATTTTGCTTCAGGCAATCCTCCACTACAGTACGTTTCTATCATAGCTGCTCAAGCTTGTTCAGGATAGTATAATTGTATCTCCATTTACTCCTTTTGTTGTCATCTTTTATTCTGATTCCTCTCCAATATATCGTCATTTCTTCCAGGCTATTTTATCCATGTCTTCCGCTGGTTTCTCTTCTCGGGGTCATATAGGTTCTTCCAATCTTGCAAACGGCACACCCAAGGCACCACTCGTCCCGACGAACCATGTTACCACCCTTGAAGGAGTAACCGTGCGCGCCAGGATAGATCCCACGTTGACTGTGGATGATGTAGTCAAGCAATTGTGTACTAGTCTCAAAAAAGAGCCGGCTTCAAATTTTGCCCTACGCGATGATTCTGGCGAGCTCGTGACAAATGATAATCTGAGGAAGAAGATTCGAGGACGTGTCGGTTTGAAGTAGGTCTTCACAACGGTATTCTTATATGTCAGCTAATATCTGTGGTAGACTCGTTAAGTCTCCATCTTGTGAAGCTACAGACACAGTAGAAAAACTTCAGAACAGGGTTGGCGATTTAAAGTTGACACTCTTTTCGCTCCAAAGGTTCATTCGGGTAAGTGGTTTCACATGAACTTTCTGATTCCTGATCGCTCAATCATCTACATAGGAGGAACAGTTCGTCCAAGAATTTCTCAAGTATGAGGGCCTTCAACTTCTTGTGGACAACGTGTGCTCAGCCACAGGCAATGTGCTTGCTGTGAGTGGATCGGGTGTAGCTTTTTTCATTCTCATCTTTAATGGTCCTCAGTATGCTCTTACTGCAATGCAAAACTTGATGGATTCTGATTATGGCTGGGGAAGTTTGGATGAGAACTTCATATTTCGTGTTGTTCAGATCTTGGCGTCGCCTCATTCTCCTCTCAATGTTTGTAGGCCAGCTACGGCCATTCTCAAGAAACTTGTTGAGGCCGACCCGCTCAGTGCTCCAGGCGTAGTGGTGGGCACCAGCAGGGGGACTCCAATTCTGCCATCTGGTTCTGTGTACCGTTATGGCTTTCAGATCGTGTTTGACCAGATGAAAAAGGAGAGAGGTCTGCTAGAGACTGTTGTGAATCGACTTGGGAGCGCAGATACAGCGATGGCTCAGTATAGGTAAGTAAGCTAAAGTCATGATCGTATCATTTGCTTGACTTGTTCAGTGTGATGTTGATCAATTCACTGTTATCCCATGCAAATGATGCTCGCTGGGAGGAATTCATTGCGGAACTTGAGAGGTTGAACGTGCGCCGCGCTGTAATCGTGAGTCTGCGACCTTTGGTTGAACAGAATATTCACAATTCACTAGCGATTAATGTCTTTGCACACCATCGAAGACCTGACATCCTCTATCTTGGATTTCCAGGCAAATATGGTTCGTGTGACATACAGGAAGAAGACAACGTTGGTGGACCCAGAGAACGAGCCCACACATGCAGAAGCTCTGCAATCTATCTGGGGCAGTAGTGGACTAGCAATTGGTGAGGACGAAACGGGGTTCATCCAGTGGCGGAATCTAGGATTTGAGAGTGAAGATATTATTGCAGAATTTAGCGAAGTTGGAGTACTTGGACTCGACTGTCTAGTAAGCTTCCCACTCTACTTCTCTCTTGTATTACCTTCATCTTATGCCTAATTGCAGAAAAGTTTCGTTGAAAACGAGCCAGATTTTTCGAAGGTCAGGCATGCTGCTTGTAGCTCTGCCTTGGAATCATATGTATGATGTATGCCTTCAGCTTGTCCTAGCACAATTGAGCAGACCAGAAGAACGAAGATGTCCGTTGGGTAAGGCCTCTAACGAAGTGGTCGAACTCCTTTCGGTACACTGGAATATTTTTGCTCCTGGCTGTTCGTCTGGGTACCAATGTGTCTCCTTGTTGTACTAACTTCGACCTTAGATTCTACATCGACAACGTTCCAACCCTTTTTCTTAGATTTCTACCGGGTACACTTCCTTGCTACAAAGTTTTTCCTTCGGATGTGGACTGAGAGTGGAGCTGCTCTCGGCGACTTCCAGCGGGTCGTTGACTTGGTTCGGAGCCAGTGGGTTTTCTGTCCATTCTATCTAGTGTGATGTTCTCAACCTGAACCGTAGAGTCAAAGTTGCGCTCCGAAGCGAAAGCGTTAGGCCATGGCATGAGGTAGAATGCGAATTCAACGAATCTGAGTACCGCGCTGTTCGTGACAGACAGATGAAAGAACTGGAATTGGAAGACGATCTACTAAATAAAGTTCCAGTTCGGTAGGTCTTGCAAAAATTCTCATGAGAATAATTTTTGAAACAAGGAAATTAGGAATCTCCGTGCTAAGTTGTATAAAGAATCATACGAATTTGTTCGACAACAACGTATACAATGCCTCCTTCAAGGTGCCTGGTTTGTCATTGCTTTGCCTCAGAATACACCGAGGGAAGTCGTCCGTCGTCCGAGCAGACCCTGGAGATTCATGCGTCTAGTATGTATCTACCCACATTACACAGGATTGTTCATGCCGGTAGTAATGCCTTTTAACAGGACAACGGGCTCAAATATCTGCATTACGTTGACAGCGCTGTAAAATTCCCTGTCCGTAATGGTCTTGAAGACCTTCCCGAACGAATTGACGTCTCCATGATCAACGAAATTTCCATGGGAACCTGTTCGCCTCCCCCAAATGTGCTTCAGGATCAAAGTGGTCTGCCTCCTGCCGGTGTACTTGCTCCTTCCCCACTCTCGTTTTCGCTCCTCAGCGCGCACGAAGGTTCAATTGTGGATCTAATAGCACCCGACGAATCACGCTGGGCAGACTGGACAGACGGGTTGACCATGTTGCGCAGAGACGGGGGGCACGCTCAATCCAATGAAACTGCCGGCTTTGTGGCGGCGCTTACTGAGATAGGCCTCAAGATCAAATTATTAGGTAAGCTATTGTTATTATTTTTTTACTCCCTCATTGCATGGCTTCCACATGGCCTCCACGAGGCTTCGGCCTCATGCGACTTTTAGCCTCAAAATCCTATTTTAATGCCGTATGCATCTTTGTTGACGTCTCTTCACAGACCTATCGGGTGAAAGGGTTGAGATACCCTCAAACCTGACAGCCGGACCACCTCCCTCCGATTACAATTTCTTCTTTGCGGAGTTGCACTCATGAGTACAATTGTGCATCTCGTGTCGCCTAAATGGACGTCTTCCTTTCCTATTGTATATCATCCAGTTGACCTATCTCCTCTCTTCAGTAGGATGTTCGGTGGGGATAGTCGTCAAGGACCAATCTAGTCATGAGAGTGAAATTGTAATTGTTTAAAAATGTGGATAATTATATTATGGATACCGAGGCTCTTGGAATGCGAAATGAAGGGGACTGTGAACAAGATATGAAAACAAGTCTGTCTAAAAGGGGAAACAAACATGTCGCTACATGTAGTCCTCGATATTACAGGAGTTAAGATGAATGCAATTTTCATGTCTTGTTTTACACATTTGGACCTACATTCAACATTTAAGATTTTACCTTGCCTTAGTCCGATCCTCTAATTATGTGACTCAAGAGCAAGTGCGCACATGTACATTGTAGATGTATATGTGATATTACGAGTACTAAGACAAATGCAGTTGATGCAGATAGTGAGGTTGCAGAGAGATCGAAGGTAAGAGAAATGCAATAGATACATGTGATATTCCGACAAACGATAGCGACCAGGGTTGAACCCGAAGAGCTTCTAGCAAGAGAGGGCAAATACCATGAAATGCAGTTTAGCAAAACTGAAGATGAAAAAATCAAGAATCGTAAAAAAAAGGCAGAGACAAGAAATTGAAACATTTGTTGTAAATAAGCAGGTGAGGTGGTGTGCTCAATGACCATTAACGATTGGCTGGGACTTGGAGATTAATTCTGTTCCAGCCCTGAGGAAAGGCTTGAATATCGCCTCTGTATCATGAAAATCATTGTGCACGACGTTCATCAAGAGTGAGGTATCCATTAAGCTGGATATGATTCTATGAGATGGTGACTCGGGCTCGTACACGGCAGCCCACTGCTTGCCAAGCTCGTACGCCTCGTCTTTCCATGCCATGAAGCTAATGGCTTCAACAACGGTAGGTTGGACAATTTCCTTGCCAGGGAAAACACCCCATGTCACGGCATTGGGTCCGTCAGAATGGGTATTGGTGCGGAGATCGCCTTGTTTGTTGATTATATAGTAAGTGATGTTTGGATCACTTTCGATGTGGGGAATGAGCAAGTCGAGGAGGCTCGGACTAACGAAAAATTCGAGGTATGCCTGAAATTGAACATCAGGATCTAAATCGATCACGGGATGATATGAGCACCTACCTTCTGGTATACGTAACCGTTGGCTGGTCCCCAACCAAACGTCTTATGATCACTACGAGCACCGTTGACGGCGGGCTGAGAGTTGATGGTCAAGAACCCCAATTTATTCATCTCTGCTAAGTGGCTGGAAATAACTGCTGTTTCTGCAGAAGGTTTCTGGTCTGACCAAGGAAGTGCTGAAAGATCTCCGATACAAAAGCGAGAGAAGAGGGTTGCAATTTCGTAAAAGGTCTGGGGTTCACCCCAGAGCTTCAGAGCATCATCTTTCTATCGTAATCATAACACTCAACGGGTCGTTCTCATCGGAGTAGATGGAGCATACACACAGTTTGCTTGATCCATATACCATAACCGTCTAGCTCACCATACGCCGGACTCCGAGAATCACCAAATCGACCATTGGGATATTCATCCCAATTCTCGGTACGAAAGAGGTAGGACTTGGTCCTATTCGCCCAAAAGATCGGACGGATGGTTTCAGACCGCCGACTGGGGGTAAGTGACTAGATGACAATCATAATAAGAACTCTGAACCCTAATGAAGATGAAGGCGGGAAATAAAACCATACTTGACGCCATGGCAGAGGTTTTATTGTCTCCACTCTAGGAACAAGGTTGAGTTCTTCAAGAAGCATCTTTGTCCCCCTTTCGAGGTTCATAGTGTAGATATGAAACCCGCGAATTCCTAGAGGTTCGGCAAGGATACGTCTGCACATATCGGCTACGAGCTTCGTACCAAGTTTTCGGACTTGTTCATCGTTATTCTTGACCGGTTCTAGAACATCGAGGAAAGATCGGGGGATAACGGTTTTGGCAAGGCTTGTCGCTCGTGTGAAGCCGTTCCAGGTCTGTATGGGTGCAATTCCGGGAACGATGGGGATGGTGATTCCGTGTGCACGGACACAGTGAACCCATCTGATGAAGATTTCAACGTCGTAGAACATCTGAGTAAAGATTAAGGTGCATCCCGCATCGATTTTATCCTTCAGCCATATCATCTCCTGTTCGAGTTCGTCAGGCGGCAATAACATGTGCTGAGGAAAGCCGGCGATTGCAATATCGAAGTAGTCGTCATAATGTTTATGAATGTGCTTGACGAGGTCAATACCATGAATGAAGCCACCCTCTATAGCCTCCCATTCTTCCTTCCCAACTGGGGGGTCACCTCGGAGTGCCAGCACATTCTGGCAACCGTGCTGTTTTGCTTCCTGGATGATTATGTTTATGTTGAGTGCACACGAGACAGGGTGACTTATTTGAGTGTGATAAGGTCACTCACGTGGAGAGCAATATCCACTTTCTCCTTTGGCATGTTCGTACATGTTAGATGCATGCATGTTTCTATGCCAATAAGCGACTGGCATGTCTTGACCATTTCGGATGTGAGTTCTGATGTACGTCCACCGGCATTCCTTGTCTTTGTGATAAGAGATGGATAAAATAAGTAACAACTGGCTTACCAAGTGATGTCTATGAACTCTGGGCCAAGCGCACGCATGCGCTCTATACGATCAAGAAGGTTTTGCAGACCCTACCCCAAAAAGAATATATGTCAGTTTTTGATGGTAATGAGGAGAAACAACCACCAAGAAGCACCTGAGCAGTACGAGGGGGGAAATACTCAAAAGACCACCAAATTTTATCTTCTCTGGTCCGCTGCTGAATTTTTTGGCTGACTTTCATTTTGTGAGTAAGTTATGTAGTTGGGAGAGATGGAAGAATAAATATCGGATGATAAATAAAAATAAAGATAAAAAAGAGATATCGAGCAAACCACCTGACTACGTTCAGGAATTCTTTTTTACACATTCACTCCCACAAGTTCCTACAATTTTCCTGTCCAACAGCCTCGTTATACCTGTTCTCTGCTCTTAAATTAAGACAAATTGCGATTTTGATATAGGGAAGAAAGATGAGTACTGTTGTCAAGCTTGTATGATATAGATCTTCTCATATTAACTGTCATTATCAACATTCTTTCAAGACTCTTCAATCACCAGCACAATGCAGGTGCCGAACACTACTACCGACAGCACGCCCATGAAAAAAATATGAAGGCTGCAAGGGATGAGTATAACAGTGGAACTCGAAGAATCAACTCACTTGGTCCCTTTGAAGAAAGGTGTCGATGTGCGAAGGTCCCTGTACCCCTTGTAATACTCCCAAACCCCAGCGATCACACAGGCCAGTGAAGCGCCATATTCAACGGCAGAAAGAGGGGTACCATCGTCATTTTCTTTTTCCGGCTGTCCGGGGACAAGGCGAGATTTCAGTAGGATGGACCAAGAGAGGACCGCAAGCAAGAGAGCGAGTTTGACATGGGAGAGAAAGTTCCGCTCAAGCATGCAGAAATCTCTGGCTTGACTACCTGTATTTTCGACTTCGCTGGGCATCGTAGTGTCAACCCCCAGCTCTCTAAATCATCCACTCAGGGTAAATATGCCATCACGTGTCCATGAGTGCTCATCATGTGATGTACATGATGATCGTGATACTCTGTTGGTATCTGTTTGGTGTTAGTTCGAGTTCTTCTCATCCTGGTTCAAAGCCGTGCTTCAATTGCTTCTTTTGGTCTGGACAATCCTCAATGGGCTTTCTCAAGCGTATATTTTCATTTGGAAGTAAGAAAAAACGATCCCCAACTCCTCAGACATCGGCCCCGTCAATTGACAACGAACGGAGAAGAAAATTGGAAGAAGAACATGAAGTCGCTGTTGGTCGCATCCTTCGGTCGTCCTCTAGTAGATATGCAATAGTCAAAGAAACTGACTACTCAAACTTACCTCCTCTTCGTAAGCCTTTGTGCCATGTTATTGGTTCTCATACTGAATCCAGTTCCCAGCTCATCCGATCAATGATGTCCTCGCGGGCTGCAATACTACACCGAAAGAGGGTACCTCCTCATTACGCCTATCTCCATCTGTTGTCAGTCTTGCAAGTAGCAGTTTGAGCCGACATAGTACATTTTCTGCAACTGTTCATGATCGACAGAGGCATGCTGCCACTGAGTTTCCTAATGCCAACCGGGAACTCGAAGATGACACGAATACTCCAACTCAGCGCTCGAAGCGCCACAGTCATCAACTGGGCCTCCGCTCCGATCCCTCGGTCGTTAGCCTGATCTCTTTATACGATGAACATGGGAGATTACCGGCAAAGACTTTCTCTAATAGTCCCCCTCCTGCTGAAAAGCAGGAACGTCCTCAAAAGAAACGTGGGGGCTCAACCTTACGTGAGCTACTTGGAGGCTCAGATAGTTTGGAATCCAAAAGTGGCGGCCATCTTGAGAGTGATATCTCTTGGGCTGAGCAATATTTGCGGTAAATTGATGGTTCCTTAACTTGAACAAGGTACTGACAAATTTGCAGTGAGGATGAAAACTCCTCGCCCTCTTCACTTGGACCGCATACTCCCTCAGCTTCCATGCACTCTACTCATGATTACATGACCCTTCCGAAGGCGAAGGCTCATGATTTCACGTTTTCTAGTGAATCATCCACTGGTGCCCCTAATGATCCTGCTATCACATCCATGGAGGTCGAGTTTGGTGATACCTCAAGCGCTCGAGATACCAACATGGACCTTACCACTCCTCAGCGAGCTTCCCAGGTATTTTCCTTCATAACCAAACGCAACTCTATTCAGCATGAACGCGTACCTTCTCTGATCCCATTCAGCTCTTCTCTGGATCGGTCTTATGATGCCCCTTGCTCACGCTTCTCTACTGATGAGTCCTCATTTGATGGACGAACAAGTCGGCAAAGCAGGAGTAGTCTTGCTATATCCCAAGAGAACAGCATAACTCCGGTGCAACGCACCCCAAAATTTCGTACGGTACCTGATTTTCCAGTTGCCGAAGATGATGGCGCTTTAGAGTATCCCCAGCGTAAAGTCCGCGTACTTATGACTGGACCCACGAAGATAATGGTCACCGAACCCACTCCTGGTGGTCAGTCGGAACAAGTGATGAGTCGTATTCCCATCCGTGGTCTACCCCAGAACCTACACAAACGCAAAGTTCCCCATACCCGTCGCACACCTATGCTTACACTTACACAACGTACGAATATTGTTCACAATTCGGCCTCCTCTCGTGGCTCTACAAGATCAAGAGGAAGTTCCACTGGATTTCCACGTCACCGGCCTCCCCGGAAAAATGCCCGTCGTGTATCCGCCGCCTCCTCTACCTTTCAAGCAGAAGCTGACGCTCTGGCAGTAGCTACTGCATGTGCCTTGGATCAACTTGCTAGAAACAGGGCTTATCCACAGGTCGGAAATCCAACTCGAACCACTCGTGGAGGGGACAAGGAAAATCAGCGCTCCTCAGGTACTTTATCTGCGAGAGTGGAGTTACCATCAACGCCATTGAGAAATCATATATCTGGAAAGAGCCCGTTATTTAGGAAAGCTGTGACCCCGAGTTTGTTTCAGCGTCCTGGTGCCAGTGGTGTACCAGAAAATTCTTCGGCAAATATGAGTGGAGGGGGAGGCAATTCGTCATCGGAATTGTCCCCTTTAGGCAAGCAGATGATGTTGGATGCGAGGCAGCAGAGGATGAGAGTGAAAGAGTGGGACAAAGAAAGAAGGAATGGAGGGTGTTCAACTCCCAGTACGAGGTCTGCTGGACAGCCGTTCTAATGATCGTTACGGATCGTTTTTTCATTTCTTGGCTGATGCACGAACTCTTGTTATTATCTGTGGTTCATACCTCGCCATGCCCTTCTCTCCATTTGTCTCTATTGCATATTTTTTGTTTTCTAGTTTTTTTAGCTTTCGTTCCGGTTTCGGCTGTCTTCAGCTTGTATTTGTGTAACATCCACCAAGACCTCATCAGATCGTTGCTCTTTTCGATATACACTACGTCAAGTGCATCAGATGTATAGAATCACCATTTTTGTGTAGACTGCAATGTAATGTGATTCTCATTCCTCGGTCACGAATGCGTGACTTGACGCGTGCGCGATCTGCTCTGCGCGGAGTAGTCTCTAGCTCACGACATGTCTCAGCAGAAAATCGAGGATTTCTTGACGAAACAGTTGTTTATATCCAAGAACATTGTGAGTACGTTGTATCGTATGCAAGCGGACACATTCACTCATGTTCACAGGTGACCTATAGATTATTAAGTCGAGAACTTGGAATTCATGTTAATGTAGCTAAGAAGTGTGTTCTATTTTCTTTTCTTTCTTTCTTTCGTTTCAATACTCAGAGGGTCTGACAATTATCCACTGTTCGGCGGTACACGTCGCTAGTGAACTCGCTGCATTCTATACCAAGGCGACTAAGTCGCCGGATCAGTCATGTTCAGCGACGTACCTCATTAGTGGCGAATACAAGTTTCCATTTTCATGCAATGCCGACGGCACTAACACTGGAAGCAAGCGCAAGAAGAAGGAAAATGGGTGGTCATTGGATCTTGACATGGATTCCGACTCGAGTCCCTATGACTTTACTCAACCACAGTCCCAGTCTCAGTCACGACTCGAGCCACAGGAATCTGTAAATGTAAAGGGAAGGAAGAAGGGTAATGAGGATATAATAGCGCAGATCAGGTTGACGGTCGTTGGAGAAGCTGGGCTTCAAGGTATATTTGCCTTTAGACATTCGTTTTCGTCGGTGGCTTAATCAATCACCTTATGTTCAGACGCAAAAGAAAAATATACCAAGGTGAACTCAGTGACTCTGTACAGCTTGAGCCCTGCACCGGTGCGCGTAAGTCTTGATCTGATCTCCTGTACAGTTCGTGGATTGATTGGTAGACAATATGTCGAATAGGATGCGGACTTGCTTTGTGAGCCATCTAGGAAGATCAGAGAGATAGATAATCAGAAGGGAGTGGAGTTTGCCAAGACTGTTGGTAGAATAATCGGCAAGGGTATTGAGGTAAGGTGGACTTTCTGCTTGAATGGAGCATTTTTGACTGACATGACCCTAAATATGACAGATGAAAACTGGTATCACCAAACATTGGGGCCGCTCCACTGCTGCTACGACTGGCTCGGCTAAGCCTGCACCTGCGGTTCCGAAAGTCAAAGCTGAACCAGGCGCATCCGCCGCCGCCACGGCGGCTACAAAGGTTGAGGAGAAGGGAAAAGAACCAGCAAATGATGAAGTAAAGCTGAAAGCAAGACAGACCGGGAGAATAGATTTCTTTGCGCCTAAACCACAGTCTCAAGCCAAAGAGAAGGAAATTAAGGGTTCAAAAGGCAAAATGTTTTTCGGTGTTAATGATTCTCCCAAGTTTGCTTCTTCGGTGAAGGAAAAGACGCCCATGCCCACGCCTGCGCCACCTTTGTCTTCGGAAGAAAAAATAGAGCCTTTGAAGGCGAGTTGTATTTGATCCGATATGACATTGATCTGAATTGAATGGCATGTCACAGAGGGGCGCAAAAAGGAAGTCCGATATTGCAGATCCCTCCGACGAAGGAGTATTGATCAAGTCGACTTCTGCTGCCCCATCAGGAGCACTTTCGCGACAGTCTTCTAATCCCCCTTCGATGCGCTCAGACCTCCATGCCACGAAAGCACTGTCAAAATTGCGGCTGTGCAAGAATGCAATTGTTTCTGATGAGGAGGAAGATAAGGTGCAGCCTCAGAAGAAAGCTGCGAAACGGCCACGGCGACAAGTGACACATGTATCAGAGGATGAAGACAACAATTCCTCAAGGGATTCTGTTAGGGCTCTCAAATCCATGATGGACATGGACGATGGTATATTTCTTTTCTCACACGGCGGTACTTGTAGAATTTCGGGCTCACGTTTTTCCATAGATCAAGTAGAGAAGGCTCCCAGGATGCCCAAAAGAAGGCTTGAGGAAGAGGAAGATTCAGAAATGGAGCAAGAAGCACTGGAGGCGGCTGATCAAGACGAAGACGTGAAGATGTCAGACGTCATGGAGGCTAAGCCCAAACCCAGGCCAAGGAAGAAAAAAGAAAAAGTTGTACCAGTCGGTCAGAATGGTCTCGAAAAACGTCGCAATATGAAGAGTCGAATGCGCGTTGATGAGAAGGGGTATATGGGTACGTCTTTAAATATGCTTGTTTACCGCCAATGAATAGCTCATCATTTGGATTACTGGATGATTAGTGACAGAAGACTATTCATCATACGAATCTGTTGAAGAGGAAGAAGAAGAACCCGAGAAAATTGTCTCAACTAAAAAGGGTGGTGGTAAGCGTACTGTAGGTAAAAAAAAGGAATGTTCAACTATAGAATCAGTCCCACCGGAGGACACCGCTGTTGATCCCACGAACAACAGTAAAACCAGGTTTCAAACAACCCCAAATGTTGTTGCGTCATCGGCAAAAGCCGCCGCATCCAGTAGATCGAAAGGAGGACAGAAGCAGAAGACACTCAATACTTTCTTCGGGGTACCGAGGCCTCAGAAATAGCTTCAATCAATGATGCATCTTTTGGACCAGCGAGGGCGTATTTATTTGCCTGGCTTTAGTATGTCATCCCGCAAAGTTAGTGCGTTTTATGAAGAGCTTTGTTTCAGGAAATTCGCCATGAGGTTCTGATAACAAAGCAACTAGAAGTAGTACACGCCGAGCACATTGTGGATGTATTAATGGTTCTTTCATTTCGCTTTTGTCACTCCCTCTGTCTGTGTGGCCCCGAGGCTTCTATCTAGATGAAAGAGAATGTTGTTTATCCAAGCAGATTCTTATTGTTAGTCGACGTTTGCGTGCGACTCGGGGCCATGTCTAATTTCCGGGCTCAATGCCACTACATGAGGCTCCTTCATGAATTAAGAACTGTCGCCATTGACCAGAATTTTGGAGCCAGCGTTCTTTGTTGATCTCAACTAGGCCCAAGAAGGTAACATTCAACGTGGTGTCTGTAGCTTGGGGCTAGAAGTAGAAGAATTCGAACGAGTATGGAAAAGTTGATTGTCCATGACCCACACCATTTTTCTTGTGTTTGTGAGACTTCTGAGCCCTTCTTTCGGAATCATCAGATAGAGTTCTCCAGTTGAGGCGCGATGAGGTAACGGCTCGGAAGCGATTTCGCTTCCGTGTACAAAAGGGATAAATCGGGAAAGTGAGCATAAGCGCCTCGAATACATGTGGAGGTTTTTCAGGAAAGGGAATGGAATCTCGGCTGTACGCGCGCGCGAGAGGGCGGGCACGATCCGGGTCCAGAACAAGGAGATTTTGGATATTTTTTTAGGAAGTGAACTGGTTGTTTTCTCTGCGTGACACTGCGGAATTGGGAAATGAACTGTTCTGGTTTATTCGTTCGAGTTCGATTGTTAAATTACATTGAGTATGGCGGTTATCCCCGCTTGACGTAGTGACAATCCATATCATGCTTTATGAGTGCCCTTGTTTGATGAATATCGATTTTCAAGAGTGTTAAAGTTCCTGCTACTAATTGATTGATAAATTGAGTTGAGAGTGTGTCAATGCACCGTAAAGTTTGGATTCAGAGATGTCTACCCAATACCAGTTTGAATGAATGAAATGGCGGTGAAGTCGCGGCCTATGACCGAATTATCCATTGAACAGAAACTAGAAAGTGTATCTGTATCGTTAGCAAGATTGTGTGCTCATAAAAGTATGAGATTGAAGCTTCTGATAAATGATTTCACTAGCTTGTATTTAGAATCATTAAAAAGCCTGAATTCCATGGACGTCGGCAGAACTGACAACTCGAAAATTATGCAAGTTATGTGTGTGAATGAGGCCCAACAGATGCTTTGTGTTTCTTAAACCCCTATGGAGGTGCTCAAGAAATCTGGTTTATTTTATATATATATCTATATATGAAGTGACGGAACACAAGGAGAAGTTAAGGAAGTATCTTGCTAGAGAGAATGACGTCGGTCAGATAAAATATGTGTTGTTGAAAATTGATCACATCAGCGGCGGCAAACACGCAACTTGCCGTAGGTATTTCCTTTTTTGTAGTATACCTAGCTACTAAGCTAAGCTTTACCTACTCTTCCTTCACCAAGGCTAAATTCTGTATTCGATAACCGTTATCTGAACCTGATTGCTGACTCTTTCTTTACACCGCTACGGCGAGGGTCTAAGACCGACCTCATTGTCTTTGTCTCCCAGTAACAACCTCCGACGACAACAAGTATCGTCGTTTAGTCGTCATTTAGTTTGGCCGAAGCGTTCTCAAGATATCTCGCTGTCTAATCATAGATAAGAAGGGAGCAGAGTACGAAATGGCACAAACATATGGAATCGCCCCTAATAGAAGCAGTACAGAGGCACCGAGTGCCAGAAGTGATGAGGAAACGAACGCTTTGCTTGGTGAGTATAATGCCCAAACGGCGGTAAGACATTGTGCTGGGGAAGGAGAAGGGCACGCTACGTTAGTGAGCTGCATCAGTAACCTTTCCAATACTATCATTGGTAGCGGTGAGTACTTCGGCTTGTCTTGTGCCTCTCGTTCTCATGTGTTGTTGTAGGGATGTTAACATTTCCAATGGTATCTTGTCTGCTCAATTCAAATTTCTTTTGGCAGTTGCTGAGTGAGATGCATAGGCTATTGCTTCTGCCGGATTACTTCCAGGACTGCTTACTTGTGCTTTCTCTGGAGGTCTCGCTGCATTCGGACTTTATCTCTTGAGTCTCTCTGCTCCATATACAGGACATCGACGTGCTTCGTTTCACGCGTTGTCTCGAATAACTTTCCCGAGCACGGCTGTATTCCTTGATACAGCCATTGCTATCAAGTGCTTTGGAGTCTCCATCAGGTGTGGTTCTTTCCCCTCGTGTTTTACCTCTGCACATGCAGCAGGGGTTGGAATGCCCAGCCTTCAAGCAAGCTAATTCAATTTATTGTCACCCCCGGTTGGCAGTTACTTGATCATTGTCAAAGGACTCATGCCGAATGTGATTGCGTCGCTTTATCATGATTTGACTATGGCAACACGGAAGCCGCCTGCATGGGCTTTGGATGGAAGGAATTGGATTTTAATTCTGATGGTCGGTTTGATGCCGTGGTGTTTTTCCAAGCGTATAGATAGTCTGAGGCATACGAGTTATATTGCTTTGTTTTCTGTTGGTGAGTTTCTTATTTGCTTGTAGTGTGCAGGACTTACTGAGTTGTCTTGGAAGTGTATCTCCTAGTGATTGTTGTTAAGTGTTACTTCTGGCCGATGAAAGGAATGACGGAGCCAGGGGACATCAGTCTCATCCATTTCAGTCCCAACTTTATATCGACTTTTCCAGTTCAGGTGTTTGCGTTCACCTGTTCTCAGAATGTGAGCCCTTCGCTGAATAGGAGAGTTCTTGTCAATGAGTGATTTTTCTCAAGCTTTTTCCTCTCTATAACGAGGTCGTTCACAATACTCAGGAAAGAATGAACGTTATCATAGGAGGGTCCATTGGTTCCGCGGTCATCACATATGAGGTCATCGCTGTATTTGGGTACCTCACATTTGGATCTAAGGTATAAGACCCTGAAAAAAACTGCTCGGGACAAATTGCTGATCCCATTATGGCAGGTTGGAGCTAACATAATTACAATGTATCCTTCGACATCACTTTTTATCGCCGTGGGCCAGCTGGCCATTGTGATCCTCGTTCTATTTTCGTACCCTTTACAGGTTCACCCTTGTAGAAGCTGCATCGGTAAAGTGCTGCATCCTGATCGTATAGACTCCCATACGATGGTGGCAGTCGGAGATGAAGGTGAAGTCATTGACGACCATCCTAACAAGGAATTATCAACTCTGAGCCATACACTCCTAACAACTATGATTATTGTGTCTGGGTTTATGATTGCGTACATGATCGATGATCTACGCTTGGGTGAGTTTTCAGCCAGAACCATGTGTGCCCCGGGTGATTCAAAGGAGTTATAGTGCTATCGTTCGTTGGGTCGACAGGGTCAACAACGATTTCGTTTATACTACCTGGGCTGTTTTATTGGAAGGTATGACCTCTCGTCGCAAGTTGACATATAGTTGAAGCTCATATGAAATCTTTGAGCTGACTCGCGATGACCCAAGAGCGAACAAGCGACTGAATCTGGCAGCCTTTGTACTGATGATATACGGAATCTTTGTCTTCGTCTTTTGGTGGGTATTATATTTTATCCGGCACGAAGAGGGGATGCTGACAGGGGCTTGAGTGCAGCTTGAGCTTTAACATATATCAGGTAGTGCATTCTGGGGAGGCAAATCCAGGACATTAGAGTAGCTTGTATCCAGTGCGACATGAGAATTTTTTGACAAGGACAGATTTACCCACGGTCAAGATGGAATTAGCAGGTTACTTTTTCCTGAGACCTCATGTCCTGACTTTTTGCCAGGATTGTTCCTGCTGTTGTTGTGTCCTGCTTTATTCCATCTTGAAGACTTTGCGTTGATTCCATGTCTTTTGGTAAATCTCTGCCGTCTTGTCTTAGTCCTGTACAGTGCAGATCATCGAGCCTCATCTCCCACTCGCCAGAGCAACCTCACCTGTCTTCTGCCGACGACGACGAGTTTCCCATTCTGACTCCCGTTTTGTACGCCCCAATTACCTCCCAGAACCAGTTCCAGCGGGCTACCATGTCCGGCTTGACCAGCCACCAAAGCTCTGGCGCCAACGGAGTTTCCAGATCACACCCAGAAGATACTACCACACAGAATCCCTCGGCATTCCTCGTAGATGAAATGAGAACTGCGAACTCAGAGCCTGACCCCGCTACCCCAGCCAGCACCAGCCCGCTCCGCGACGTAGACCCTCAGATTATCGAAGCACTTAGAGGAAAGGATAGAATTTATGTCTTGAAGCTGGGGGAGTTGATGGAGTCACTGATAAATGACGAACGGAGGTAGGTACTTTGTGTCCATGAGGTTCTCGCCAGCACAATGTCCGAGCCATTTGGTTTCTTCCAATGCTCATTAACCAATATCTGATCAATTTTGATTCCCCTCTCCTATACAGGCAGCGTATGGAGCTGACCCCAACTACATCCTATCAACGCTTACTCGTCCACCGCTGTTCAGCTTATTATAAGTTGACGCCGGAAATTGATAACATGAACAAAACGATTTATATTTCTTCTACAGTGGCGAGCCGGATGTGAGTATCATCCAACCTCATAAACACACTTTTCTGATTTAGTTTAACACCACCAAGTCCTGCACTGAGAATCTCGGAGCTGGTCCCTCCGGAAAATACTGCAGCACCAGCGTTTAAAATCATGCGTAGGTCGTCCACAGACCGCCGAAACAAGCCCTCTCATCAGGCAGGCTCGGTCACCGGCGATGACGGTGACCTGTCTGATCATGAGCCCTCAGAATCTGGGAGCTCGGGGGGAACGACTGGTGGGAGCGCTAAAAAGCACATGACTATTGAGCAACGTGAAGCCGCTTACAACGAGGCCCGGTCTCGTATCTTCATGGGTTTTGAAGAAAAAGAAAAGGCCAAAGATAAGGACATAAGCTCAAGTTCCTCATCCTTTAGCGTCGCTTCTGGTAGTACGAAAAATGGTGGAGGCAGTGCAGGTGATATAGATAGCTCTTCCAGCTCTCCCGCCACAGAAAGCGAGTGGTCAGGCCCTGCACAGAGGGGGGAACGACACCAAAACTCAGGCCATGCATCAGCCTCTTCGTCAACCCGTTCTGTTCGTTCATCGGCATATGTCGGCAATGGGTCTGGTAGTTCGCGAAATTCTAGAGCTGCATCGCCTTCATCATTCCACCATCTATCATTATACGATCAGAACATTCCGTCGATGCCTTTATACGATCCATCACACCAGCAGCATCAGCATCCACCGCCTGCAGCATCGGTTTACCATGCACCTTATGGTTACCCATACAGTCAAGGTCAGCCCAACCCGCCATATATGCTTTACGCATACTATGCGCCTTACTCGCCCCCTCATCAACCCCAACCTGCCTCTGATCCCGCCACATCGTCGAACGGGGAGCCATATCCACCTCCACCACCTATGCCTTATGGTCACACCTACATGTGGCCTGGTCAACCGCCTGTCCAATCACCTCCGATGCAGCCCCTACCTGTCCAGCCGCAGCAGCCTCCGACAAACATGCCTCATACTATGAGCCCACCCCCTCCAGGACAACCTCCTTACGCTCCATACATGCATCCCCCCTCACATTCGTACACATACCCGATACCAGGGTACTATCCTAATCAGCCTCAACCTGGACATCCCATGGCTCCGCCACCACCACCACCGCCGCCGGCCCATCTGCCTCATATATCTGGACCTCAACAATTGTTTCATAACAAGTCATCTAATAACGGAACAGGGAGCAATATGCAAACAAATGGGTTCAGAAATAATATGATTGGGAATAATTTTCACCGACCACCACAAAGAAACGAATATAGCAGTTCCTCTGTCGGGAGTGGGCCCAAGTCAAGGAGTAGTGGCAGTGGTGGAGGTACAGTGCAGCCTGGTCGGGCGCCTGGGAATTATGGACCTGGTGTTGGTTCAAGTAGCGTGTTTTTAACTCACCCACCGCAAACAACTGAGACTGTTGGTCCTCGGTTGAGCAAAACTCGAAGACAGAGCAATATGAGTAATTCTTCGACAAATGGCCGCTCGACCAGTGGAGATGATGTTTCGTCTGTTGCAGTACGGGTTTCTCCTTAATTAAGTGATCAATTGAAAATTTAATGCAGTGAGTTTACAGTCATCGGCTTCCTCCTCATCTTGGAAAGCCACATCAACAGTGAATATTGGATCACAACATCCTCTTCCTGCACGGCCGGATTGGGCTATTCAATCTAAACATTACCCTAATCCACGCAATACCTCTACGGCGCCAACTCCGATATCCCCTCCTAGAAGCATGAGTAGTTGTAATGGTGTTCAAGGAAACCATTCATCACGACAGTACCCTCTTCATTCACCCTCTCATGCTCCTCCATTGTCTCTCCAATCAACAGATTTTCCACCTTTGACCTCACCCTCAGCATCAATGCCCCCCTCATTTGAGCAGCGACGACCGACAGGTGCTTGGGGTAGTTCTGCACCAAGACCCATATTTAGACAGCCGAGCAATGTTGGTTTGAATTCTATATCTAATGTGAACGATCGGCTGGATGAGACGGGTTTTGAGCGGCCACCTCCGAAGGTATGTTTTTGTAACCAAACGACAGCCTTTTTACTGACGCCCGGAAAAGTCAGCAGAACTCTACAATCCGAAGACATCCAAACGGAGTACTTTGAACCCTGAAAACAGCATGAAGGTTCAAACAGTTGGTGGACCGTCGTCATCAGCACGAGGAGTGACTACAGCAATGAGAGAGGCGATGTCAACGGCAACCATCGTTAATCAGGTTGCTACATTGTCATTGGGGAACGGGGCCGTTTCTGCGGATTGTACAGCGACGCTGGTAGCTGGTGTTTCGTCTCCCTCTGCAATGTCTCAGTAGAGATGAGAAGCTAGATGAAGGAGTCGAGTAGGACTTATTTCGTCATAGTCTCGTCGTCTTCTCCTTCTGTTCTCCTTCCATCACCGTCGTTACGTACCGCCACTGTCATCCATTTTCCACACATATATACACATATTCTCCCATTCTCACCTTACTGTCGCCGATCGCTGGTTTGAATTGTGGTTTGAAATTGGAGATATCTGAGGTTGTTATGAGCTGAGGTTGTGCGATCTGACACAGTGTCCGTCTTTTTTACTCATTACCTAAGTACATGGATTGCACAGTTGACAATGTTGTCGTATTTTGCATTAATACAAAGTTTATCATTCATCTGTCTAAGCGAATCTTTGTCTCGAGAGACTCATGTTTGTATATATTTGCGGACGCCTGACAGTCTTGTGCAATCTACGACCTCGACGCACCAGAAAAATGTCGTCTCGACTTCGCCAGAAACCACAGACAGAGGAAGAGGACGCTGCCGCTCTGAAATTGGGTCCAGGTGGGGGGCAGGTATTTTTTCACGTGATTGTGCTGAAAGGATCTCATCAAAAGAGTTCAACAACGCTGGGTGTTTGTTGATTTCGGAAGTCAAGTATCTGCTCGAGAATCGCGACAAAGATGCACCTGATACTGCGTATGTTTGTGTCTTCCTCCACTTTGCGCCAACTTGATCGCATGATTGAGCTCGTTCGTGATTAGAGTGTATAACAAAACACTAGAATATGTCAAGACTTTTGCAAAGTTCAACACGACCGACTCGGCTAGCGCTGTTCGGGAGTATGTTGCTGACTTGACGGCTCTCTAATTCTTGGGTCAATGAAATTTCTGATGTTTTGTTCACCGGTCGGCAGGATTTTGAGAAGGGAACCTGCATTAACGCAGTTCGAAACTGCACAAATTGCGAATTTATGTCCTGCTGATGCTGAAGAGGCGAAAAGTGTTGTTCCTAGGTACGTTTGTTGACTTTTTTTTCACTTGAAGGCAGGTTTTACTCTGCATCACCAGTCTGGTGAAGATCGATGATGACCGACTGCAAGGGTTGTTGGGAGAGATCCAGACTATGAGAAAGTTCCAGTCGTAGCGTCTCGAATGTGACTCAACACTCTCATAATCATCCTTCTACTTTGCAAAATAGATTTCGTTGTAACTTCTACTAATTAAGATCTATCCTTCGGCATCAATGAGCTGTTTTTTATCCAGCTTTACCTCAGTCTCTTCTTCATCCTCTCCAGCAGGTCCCTCTTCAGTTTTTTGTAGCTTTGATTTGATATTATCACCTTCCAAGAAGCTCGTTGCATCGAAAATGCGGCGTTCGCGGAATGCTTGTTCCCTCTTCTCGCCCTTTTTGATGATTGCTACCTCGGGGATAGTTCCTCCGGGATTGAGATATAGTAGATCTTTACCGGCGTAGTTATCGACCATGCGAATCCAAGCGTCGAATCTAATGAAAGGATTCATGTTCTGAGTGCCGAACAGGTAGAATATAGGACACACAAGCCGTCTCGATCTTCAATCTCCCGCATATTTTTGTAAATGAATTGGTCCTTAAACTTATCAATTTGTTCTCGATAAGGCTCGAAGTCGATAGCAGGACGATAGTCCGCGCTGTCAGGCGTAAGCTTTTCGTTCACGACATTCATTCTGTTGTTGTAGGACACGAAGACAGGTTCTTCTAGCAGAAGACCGAGGGATGGCATCTTGGGTATAAAGACATTGGGGTCCTTATATAGCTAGGGAACGATAATTTCAGAGTGTAGACACGAGATAAGACAGCTCACCTCGGATATGACGCCATCTGGCGTTCCAGTCCGAGCAGAGAGAACCAGACTGGACATCATTTTTCGCTTGGTATTGTTAATCTAGGACGGTTTTCAGAAAGTGGACGGCTCACAATCTATAGGGCAAATCATCAAAAATTCCTTCATGGACTTAGCTGCATTACTCACTTGATGAAGCATAAAACTCTGGCCATGAAAGAGTACACTTATCCACTCCGTCTCTCCATATGTCACAGGATCTGCAATCTTCGACCGTATACTGAGGATGTGAAATCTCAATTATTCAAACGAGGCGCACCTCAATGCTCTTAATGTGGCGCATGTTGCTTTTATCAGAGGCATCCCGGCCAACCGTGAAATTATGAAAATTGTGAGTACCAAGGAACTTTTGTGCGGTCGCACGCAACTTCTCGATCTGACCTTGATTTACTCTCCAAGCACGTTTCCTTTGTAAATCAAGGTCTTTCGAAGAGGAGAGGTCGCTCCAAAATAGATGTTTTAATGATGAGGCTTCGTATCCGGAGGCTTCAATGTGTTGAGAAAGCACGCAGTGTAGGTTACTTCCGGGTTTTGGTGGAAGCAAGAGGTAACTGGGAAAATAATATGTGTATTTCCTGCTATCGCAGGCTCTGAGCACGATACATTAGTTAGCTGTTGAAACTGTCAACATTGAGATGAATCACATTCTTGCATTGAATGAGTTCTGCACTCGAACGTAACTCCACAATCTGATCTCGGGGGGTAAGAGTTCATTGACGCGAGCTACGAGGTCTGGAACACCGGGAGGGCGCATGATGAGTTTCATGGATACAATGTTCCCGGCGGCATGGACGCCCGCATCAGTTCGCGCAGCACGAGCTAACGCAACCTACGCGGTTCTTGTGAGCGTTCTGAAAGTTTATGATTGTATCTTACCTTGACTGGATCATCTGCGTTGTCCTCCGAGACGGCTCCAGCTTCTACTAGTCCTTGAAACAAGGTACCCTCGATCGTCTTCAAGGGAGGCGACTGACTATGACATGTTAATTTCCATCCGAAACCGCACTAACTGGTGGCATACATCTGCATCCCACTGTAGCCAGAACCACAGAATCCGATTAAAAGCGCACACTGGCGCTTGGGGCAACGCGGTGCCTTCGGTCCAGCTGGCCGAGCTGAGTTCTCGCGTCCGTTATCCTTGTGATACGATGTAGCACGCCGGTCCCTACGTCTCTTTCCCTTACCCTCCACTGTGGTCGACGTTCCCTCGATGACAGCTGTGTCTTCTGCCATTTTAAATGCTTCACTTGGACTCGTAAAATCCTCTATGATATTACTTGTCTCGATGCGCTGACGCTTGGGTGGTCTTTCATCGGGGACGTCGTGTTGGAAGTCCATTTTGATATCAATAGAAAGAGGTTGCCGAAACCAATCTTCTAATATATTAGGGACACGCTGCTCTCTGACTGTAGGTGAAGTTACCGTTGGTCCTGGGTTGAATTGAACGAACGCGATGGAGAAGGAGAAGGAATCGATGGTACATCAAATGATACACCCCGCCAGTAAATCAATAATCATTTTCATGATTTTGAACCACCTAGATTATTGAATAGCTACAGTCAGATAGTGGTTCTAAGGATTTTTTTACTTGCTACTGGAAATCATTAATGAATGTAAATTTTGTTGTGAATATTCTATTCCCATGTCATCTCCAACCTGATCAAGGTATTTTCTTGTGTTTTCTCATGTTTGAAGTGATTACTAAGCAGTCAATTTTCTGCAAGTGCAGTTCTTTGTTCCTCAGTTCTGTGGCTCATTAGATTGAGGTGAATTTGAACCCGAACATATATTGTACTGATATACCCAGTTGATCTGTCTGACAGGCAGTAGACCTCTATAGAATTTCTTGATCTATTAAACAATTTATGGTATGGATAGGAAACCCTAAAAATGAAATTGGATATCATAGTTCAGATCTTGATAGAGTGCTCCCTTTTCAGATGCCCTTGCCCCCTTTGGACAACCTGTCTCTCACAGGCATCATAGATCTCAAGGAACCCTTCATACACCTTGGCAGTTTCAGGGTGGGGTTTAGCTACGCAGGTCATTCCTGGCATGAGTCCTCCAGTCATGTCTTCGAATGATCCACTATTGGTCATTTTCCACCGAGCCCATTTCGCAAGTAGGGCACCACCTATGGCAGCAGCCTCTTTAGTTGTCGAGACATAAACTTCCATGCCGAAGATATCCTAGAAGAAAGAATGTCAGCGAAAAGCTACCTGTACAACCAATTCAACCTACAGCAGCTATTTGCCTGATACTCTGATTTGCGGAGGATCCACCAGTCACGACCAGCCTCTGCAAAGGAGGTGCGTGAGGAGGCAAAATTTGGGCTAACCTTGATTTGATTGACATGAATTGTGACTCCAGAATGGCTCGGGGGTGTGCACTGTTGGGAATCGTATCCGAGGGTGTAGGTGGCTTCACTCCTGTCAATGAGGCTGAAAAGTAGAAGTTTCCCAAGACATTCGGAGGAATAATTTCAGGCAGAGGGAAATAAAAACCGAGATAGCCATTGTTCCCAGCCGGCGCATTATCGATAAGCTCGTTGAACTTGTCCCAATCCGAATTTGCATATTTGTTTCGGACTTGTTCGCGAGCGAGAGCACCATTCTTATAACAAAGCATAGCGATGAAGCCATGAGGTGGATGAGTCGGGTGGGTTAAGAGATGGGAATTTGTAAACCGCCTAGGCGCTTCATCTGTAGGTGGAATGGAGAGAAGGAAAGTTGTGGATGTACCAAGTGATAACAAGGCATCACCTGGGCCAGACAACGCAACAACGGAAGATGAATTGTCTCCGGTGAAAGGAGCGACAACACATTCTGAGAACGCAAATCAGCAAACAATTCTTCAAAAAAAATCTCTTTACGAACCTGGGTTAAATCCCCATTTCTTCACCCAGTAATCATGAATTTTACCGAGGATAGTACCCCCGCTCACAGGTTCCGGCCCGAGTTTTTCATGTAGGGTTGAACCACCACAGATATTGAGCAACCGATCATTCCATTTGCAACTCAAGACATCCATCAAATTCATGCCACTCGCATCCGAGATTTCCACAGGGGCAATGGCCCCCAGGAAGATGGATGGGATGAACGATGATATTAGCGAGATGCGAGCAGTCGAATCATATAGCTTTGGAAATTTCTTACGTAACTGATCAGATGAATATTAGTCAGAACACCGCGGATAGGATCAGCGCTGAAATGGCCTACCCGGGCAATCTGGGGGCCAGTGAAGCGCTCATACGCCCTGCTCCCAGACAGGTCTGCAAGAGCTTGCGCACCGCCAATGGCAGCCTCCAATTCCAAGCATTCCTGAGTTGTTGAAGAATCTTGCCAGATCGGTGATCTTTGGAAACTAAAGGCATCTGGCGATATTTGTTCCAGAATTGTCTTCGATGGATCAAGGTTGCTCAGCAGAAGTTCTGCCTCCCTCGACCAAAAGACTGACCCATGTTGCTACTCAGAGGTATGAGCTACTCGTCGAATGTCTGATATGCTCAAAGGCAAAATAATTAACCTGACTGGCACCAGAAATCGCCGACACAGAACTGAAATTCACACCACTATCTTTCATCCTCTCCATCAATAAATCAATCGCCTCAATCCACATGGCCACCGGACTTGTAGCCTCTCCCTCTCCTGGGCCTTTGATAGCGCCGTTCGTCACACCATATTTCGCTCCCAAATCACGGTCAAAGTGCACTGCGACTTCATGTTGTACACGCAAATCGTCCTTGATCAAGATGGCTTTGAATTGTTGTGTTGATAGATCAAAACCAAGATATGATGGGTCTTCAATGGATGCCATGGTGTGGTGGAGCGATTGGTGGGAAGAAATCTCAAAAAGGCAGAGGAAGAGCGGGGGCCGGTCAGCCTTAAGCTTTGTTCCCAGGATCTTCCCCATATGGTTGCCGCAAGGCGATTACCTGAGTAAATCAAATCCGGATAAAGTAGGGAAAATGAAAATCGATCCAATATGCCTAAAAACGATACCCCATTATTTCTTCACATCCAAGTGGCTGGCATCTGATTTAGGAGGCTCAAGCAGCTGAGAAATGAACAAAAATTCAAAACGTCATGTTTCATGTTATAAATACTTCAAAAGACCTTCGAAAATTGTGACTACACCCGAAGAATCGCCGCTAGGTTGGGAGAATGTAAACAACACCTGAAAAAATAAACTAATCTGCAAACTCACACTACCAGTTCGTACTCGCCATTCAAAGGATCACCAGCCGAGAAGATTCCAATATCAGAGTTGACCTCAGCTATCGCTCGACCATTTGATAGTTCTTCATTCGACCACATTGGATTCCACAATCGTACACAACCTGAGTACAGAGATTTCAATCAGCCAGTTCAATAACACATTTTCATTACTGAACACACCATCTTCCCCTCCGCTCAGAAGCCTATATTGTCCAGAACGAGTGATGAGCCACTGTGCACGTACAATACCGAACACCTCCTGGGACTGGGGGATGAAGCGAGCTGATTCATGTCGATATTCCAGCATGACACCCTTCCCAATCATCCTTGAGTCGTAGAGGTGCACCCTATTGTCTGATCGTGATAGGGCAAGGTACACACCATCCGGGCTGAAAGTCATACAAGAGATCTCAGTATCGCATGAGGATCCATGAGTCGGGCGCGAAAATGATTCAATGACAACATCCTGAGTTTGGCATGCCTGAAACCTGCGAACGTCAAATAGACGTAAGAAATGCTCTTCGCCTTTCGTTGCCAACGCGAGAGCTGTCCGTCGTGGAAATGAGAAATTCTGGACATGGAGGAAACGCGAGCCCAACCTCCGTGATTATGGTCAAGGGCCATTGCGTCCCCCGCCTCATTTACCCCAAGCTTCACTATTTCTCGACCTCTCTTCACATCAAAAATCTTGTGTATGCCGACTTGGTCGTCCCCCACCGGCTCAGATGATGCATATAGAATGTTCTTCCTACTGGTGTCCCACAGGATTGAACCCGTGTGATAATCGGGATCTGAACTTGAACCTAGTTTCAGCACAGTTTTGGCTTTGTTGGCCTGACGCGTGAGGTTCGAATACACATGGACGTCTCTACAAGATAAGATCAGTGATCTGAGGTATATCTATTAGTCATAAGAAAAGACAAGACAAACTTCGCACAAACAGCAATCACATTTTGATCTTGTTTTCCGGGCTGGAATGTGACATCGTGCGGCACTCCATCCCTATATCTGTCAACTGATAACTGCGCATTAGAGATATACTCGATAAAAATGAATTAAACTCACGATCATATCCAACCCAAACATTTTCCGTCTTCTTTTTTCTCCAGACCTTGGCCTTTTTATCCATCCCAGTCGAAACAAACCTGGAACTGGAATCCTGTTTCAGTACAATGATTGGTTCTTGGAAAACCGTCTACCCAGAGTTGTTGAATTTAACATCATTGACACTGTAATGTTTTTCAAATAAAGTGTGGCGGCTGTTGCGTGTACGATCATATCTTCTGTCCCATTCATCTGCTTCACTGTCTTCGGGGTCCTCTCCGGCTTGAGGGATTCTACCGTGCCCACGTTCGGGCACAACTAGGCGCTGATTCCAAGTGTATAAAGATCCATCACAATTATAACTGTTTATCTGCTCTGGAATTCTGTTATCAGTAAAGTAAACGGACGAAACTCAACGGCAGTTACCATCCGGAAGGTCGACATGACCCCCCATGCGAGAGCATCCAATAGCAAGCCAGCCTCCATTCTGTTCAATACAATTTACAGCTAGAAGGCGAATCAGCGTTATAGTTTATGTAGCTTGCTTGTCATACCGCCGGGACCGGACTTGAACCATGTTCTCACCCTCATTGGTTTCCCATCCAATCGTGTCAATGGATGTCCCGACTCGAGACTGAATGTTGTCGGTCTTCCAAGAGGCCGGCTTGCAGATGGGAGTTTCTTGAGTTGTTGAAACTACGGCCAAAATTACAGAGCAATGACTTCCAGAGATAGAGGTGCTTACCTTCTGCCAAATGAAATCTTGTCCTATGGCGGAAAATGTAACACGTTCGAAGTCCGTTCCAGACGTATTAAAAGCTCCAGCATAATATAACTCGTTACCGTCCTTTCCCGATGAGAGCTTTTCACCGAGAATATCTATGACCTCAGCATTGTCTTTGACACGTATCGGTACATTCCACTTCCAAAAATCAAGAAGGGTCACGAGTGAAGGAAAGGACTCACACGAAACTCGTCTTTGATTGTAAACCCGAGATGTATACGTTCATATTCTTCTTCAGAATCAGAATCCTCAACATTTGACTCGGATAGGAGCTTCCGTCTATCAATCATGGATCCTGAAGGTACAGGGTCTTCCAACCTTATATCCTCTGGATCTAGCCGTGAAGAATGGTGTGGTTGAGAAGAGGGTAGTCTCGATTCCTTGGTAGATGCTGATCCGAACTGAAGAGAAGACACTTCCATGAGTTCTAGAGATTGCGAAGTATGCGGTGGACTTTGAGGTGTTTGCTCAGCTGGTACGTCGGCCGGAAGGTGTAACTCAGAAATCAACCATGGAAATTTGTCTTGCTCCCTCAGCCAACTACGTGCCTTCTTGCGAGGAAACTCAGGATCACGATTGAAGGAACGAGGCTGATGCGCATGCTCAATAATATAACACACCAAATTACAAAGAACAATCACCATAGGCCTTGAACGTGATTTTTCAGTTTCAGATAGGATTGAGGACGATGGACTATGGACTGGAGCTCGACCAGACCTATCATTAACGTTGGCTCGCATGGATACCCGAACGGTGACACATACACTTGCCGAAGATTACTCTTTGCGCCACTCTCCCTTCCTGGTGACCTTCTAAGAGAAGCATCACTGTGGAATTTCACTCCCTTCGTTTCATTCCTCTTCTTCTTATTTACCGTCTCCTCCCTCCATCTAATTTCCTCGTCCTCAGTTCGTTTGTTTTTCGAAGTTGATTTGTGGCAAAGAAATACTGGTTCATCCGGATCCGATTCCACAGTCAAGTCAATATCCACATCGTGGTCGTTAGATGCATCCACTTCTGTCAGATCAATATGACCGAGGTTGCGAGGCTGGTAGTTCGGTACTCTGTTAGGTGTTCTAGAGAGAGCGGGAGCCACTCGTTGTTCAATGATCTCCTGAGTGTCCGAGTCGGTTGATATTGACATCGATAAACTTGGCAGTAAATGAAAGGTCCTTTATAGTCGTTTGGAAAGTAGATGTGTCTTGTCGGGTTTGATGAGACACAAAATCAGTTGTAGAAGGAAAATAAGGTTTAAAAAAAGTCAGGTGTTCCTATATTCTGGTAGTAGGCAGACACCGTGGTATCGGAGAGGTAAACAAAGATTGATTACATAACACGACGCTTGGTAGAGTACCACGTTGTGGCACTCGTTCCGTGTTTTCTTTACTGATGATGATAACTGTACACCACGTTATAGGAAAATTATGATGATGATAACAACAATCATGACACAGAAATGGTGACTAGTGCTACAGTTGCTTTCAGTTGTGAAGCCCAACAATGGAGCCCTCATAGGTTCTCATCTGTTTCTACATGAGCTCACCAGAATGACCTGTCAACCGGTCACATGTCATGCTCTGGGTATCGTCGCTTGATATACTGATCTATTCCAGCCAGAAGTGTCCCAAATTATCTGTGGCACATTACTCAGGCAGACCTTAAACCCTGGCTGATCAGTTGATAGTTATTTGTCTACCATAAAAACACAATTGTCTGCAAACATATTCGGTGATGCTTGTTGGAATCAAAGTGCCTGTCAATGCAACATGTAGTTGGCGCCCAAAAATAACAAATTGCAGTCTGTGATCTCAGACCAGACAGATATCGGACTGCCCAAAGGACTTACTGTTGTGCAGATCTGGATCGCAAATTTGATCAGAAACTTGTTCCATGAATATCCTTGTTACTGACAATGATATTTTAGACTTTTGTTAGGGCAATTGTCAGTTTGGTGATACTCACACTTGAATTGCCTTATCTACATGGTTAGAAAAATTGTGAAAAAAAGATGGTACAGAGCTGGAATCATGAATTGCCTTCTATCAAAATCTTCGTCAAAGTCTCCAAGTCGATTGATTTCCCACGAGCATCATTCAATGTCGACTTGTATCGTTCTTCGGTAGACGAAATGGTCAAGTACAATACAGTAGTGCCCATACGGCCACCGGAAATCCTGCCGTGTGTTGTTCTCGTACGTAAGAAAGGATATTCACCTAGCCTAGGATCACGAGTAAGAGTATCTCTGGAAATTTACTGAAGAACGTATGCGGGAAGAACAGCAATAGCGAATACTTGCATATGCAGCCTTAAAAGTACAATATCCGTAAGAGGGACAAAAATCCTGTGACTGATTAAACTCATTCAACAATCTCTGCAGGTGCCCCGCCTCGATACCTAACAAATGCATTTTCAGCCACTCTCAGTTCTATAGTTTGAGGACCTTCAAATTTTGTCTTTAGTAATGTACCAGCATTGCACTTTCATGACGACTAGATAATACAATGGTTATTGAACCCAACTGATGTAACTGCCTTGTACATAGTACTTTCTAGAGTGGGTAGATCTCTTCACAAACCGTAAACTATTCATTCAAAATAAATCAAGTCAAAAAACACTTGGAGTGGCAAGGCTGTAAGTCGCCGAGTTCGAGTTCATTGTTGACAATACATGGAAAGCAATAAGTCTAACACAATCTTTGTCACATGGATAGAAATCACAAACGCGCTCCCAGCGTCCAGGCACTTGACCCCCCACCCACCCACCTGGACGACACCGTCAAGGTACCAAGCTTCAAACATCGCACATCGGATGCCCAGGGCCCACCACCACCAACCCCTGGACATGTAAGTTCAGGTCCTATCTTTTGCCTTCATACTCGACCGAGATATCTGAAACACGATCGAAAGAT
>Ga0153948_1000074_pt1 | contig 49394 bp, 50 predicted proteins | sample TSNJ032MetaG_FD_104696 | JGI IMG/M metagenome (GOLD analysis project Ga0153948, IMG submission 104696) | Attine ant fungus gardens microbial communities from New Jersey, USA - TSNJ032 MetaG | ecosystem: Host-associated > Fungi > Mycelium > Unclassified | place: USA: New Jersey, Wharton State... | reverse complement strand
GAGGCTTCTGAAGGCGAATTGTCAGTGCGCCTCAATGCACTGGTCAATGCCGAAACCTGTGCGGCAATTGCCGACGAAATCGGTCTCGCCAATTTCATTCACACCGGCTCCGATATCAAATCGCTGAACGACAAGCGCCTCATGAATGTGCGGGCCGATGTCGTGGAAGCGCTGATCGCCACCATCTATCTCGACGGCGGCCTTGAAGCGGCGCGCTCCTTTATCAAGCGCTACTGGAAGAAAAGGTCGCTTGAAACGGGCGCAGGACGCCGCGATGCCAAGACAGAACTTCAGGAATGGGCGCATCAGCAGGGCAACGTGCACCCGTCCTATTCTGTTTTAAGCCGCAGCGGCCCAGACCATGACCCGCTCTTTGTGGTCGAAGTTCAGGTGCAGGGATTCGCGCCGGAAAATGGCGAAGGACGCTCAAAGCGCATCGCCGAACAGAGCGCTGCAGAAGCCATGCTTTACCGCGAAGGCGTGTGGAAGCGCGACGAAACTATATGACGCAAGAACTCACGTTTTTTCAATCGAGATCGGTTATAATCGATCGATTGCGACAGATTTCGTTGTGATGACGACGCTGTTGCACAAAGGGAGCGTGTCAAGGGGACCACGCTCTATCAAAATATCGTCTGGAAGGATGGACAATGAATAATCGGACGACACCGACAGAAAGCGAAACGGAAACCGGGCAGACCCGCTCGGGCTTCGTTGCGTTGATCGGCGCGCCAAATGCGGGGAAATCCACACTGGTCAACCAGCTTGTGGGCACGAAAGTATCGATTGTCACGCACAAGGTGCAGACGACGCGCGCGCTCGTGCGCGGCATTTTCATCGAGGGTCCGGCGCAGATTGTGCTGGTTGACACCCCCGGTATTTTCCGCCCGAAGCGCAGGCTCGACCGCGCCATGGTCACCACGGCCTGGGGCGGCGCGAAGGATGCGGATATCATTCTGGTTCTGCTGGATGCGCAGGGCGGTCTCAACGAGAACGCCGAAGCGCTGCTGGAAAGCATGAAGAATGTGCGCCAGAAAAAGGTGCTGGTGCTGAACAAGGTTGACCGCGTCGACCCGCCGGTCCTGCTTACGCTGGCCCAGAAGGCCAATGAACTCGTGACCTTCGACCAGACATTCATGATCTCGGCGCTCAACGGTTCGGGCTGCAAGGATCTGGCGAAATATCTGGCTGAAAACGTGCCGAATGGTCCGTGGTATTATCCGGAAGACCAGATTTCCGACATGCCGATGCGCCAGCTCGCAGCCGAAATCACCCGCGAGAAGCTCTATCTGCGTCTGCATGAAGAACTCCCCTATGCATCGACCGTGGAAACGGAACGCTGGGAAGAACGCAAGGACGGATCGGTTCGCATCGAACAGGTCATCTATGTCGAGCGCGAAAGCCAGAAGAAGATCGTTCTCGGCCACAAGGGCGAGACCGTGAAGTCCATCGGCCAGTCGGCGCGCAAGGAAATATCGGAGATTCTCGAGCAGACGGTTCACCTGTTCCTGTTCGTGAAAGTGCGCGAAAACTGGGGCAACGATCCCGAGCGCTATCGCGAAATGGGACTTGATTTTCCCACCTAGCAGTCAAAACTGACGTCTATGGAATGGCATGATGAAGGCATAATTCTCGGCACACGTCGTCATGGTGAAACCAGCGCCATTGTCGAAGTGATGACCCGTGAACATGGCCGACATCTGGGTATGGTGCGCGGCGGGCGATCCCGCCGCATGCAACCGCTGCTTCAGCCCGGCAACCATGTCGATATCGGCTGGTGGGCGCGGCTAGACGAGCATATGGGCAGTTTCACCATTGAGCCTCTGGGCTTTGCCGCAGCGCGGCTTATCGAAACCCCGGTCGCGCTTTACGGTATCCAGCTTGCGGCCTCGCATTTGCGGCTATTGCCGGAACGCGATGCGCATCGCGGCCTTTATGAAACGCTGCGGCTTATCATCGAACATTTTGACGATCCACTCGCATCCGGCGAATTGCTGCTGCGGTTCGAAGTCATGATGCTGGAAGAACTGGGCTTCGGTCTCGATCTCAAGGAATGTGCCGCGACAGGCCGTCGTGAAGAGCTGATCTATGTCTCGCCGAAATCCGGGCGAGCGGTCTGCCGCGAAGCGGGCGCGCCTTGGGCCGACAAGCTTCTGGCCTTGCCTGCTTTCGTCAATGACACGGCTGTGCGAGCGTCGTCTTATGAAGACATCGACCATGCGTTCAAGATGACGGGCTATTTCTTCCTGCGCCATGTCTGGGAACCGCGCGCGCAGACGCCGCCCGATTCTCGTGGCGGCTTTTTGAACGCGCTTAAACGCGGACAGGCAGGCTGAAAACTTCGCCTTCGAACGCTTCCGCACCGCGCCCGATCAGTTTGATCGCAGCGCCCATTCGGCCATTACGTCCCAGAATCTCATCTGCAATCTCGATCAGGCGAATATTCGGCGTGGCGGAAGGCGACTGTTTCCGCAACTCGCGTGCCAGTGCCGTCTCGTCGCTTTGCGGATTGAGCGCCATGGCCGCGATATAAGCGGCAGCGGTTGAACGGGAAATGCCCGCATAGCAATGGATGAGCAGCGGCGCGTCCTTCTGCCAGGCTTGCACGACATCGAGCAAGGCTTGCACATGGCCTGCATCGGGCGCAACCATGCCTTCGCGGGGTTCGACGATGTCGTTGAATGTCAGCACCAGACGCTGCGCAGTGAAGCCTTCAGGCAAGGCCGGAACTTCGCCACTGGTCAGTGTCACCACATGGCTTGGCCTGTGGTGCTCAAGCTGTGCAGCCAACTGGGAGAGGGGGCTGACGACGATCAGCGTCATGAGCCGCTCTTGCGTTTTTCTTCCAGCAAAGCAAAGCGCGCCAGAAAGTCACTCTGTACATTTTGGGTCGGGCGCGGGGTCAGGTCGAGTTCGGCGGGATCGAAATCGCGCGGACGGCCAAAATATTTGACGGCCTCGCCTTCGCTGAAACCGGCCAGCCGCGTGGCTTCAAAATAGGCGGCGATCTGATCGGCGCGTTTTACCAGCGGTTTGAGCTTTGCGGACAATGTCGCCGGCAGGGAAAAGCGGTGGTGAATGGCGGTTTGCAGGCGTGTTTCGATCAGCTTGTAATTGCCGCCCATCACAGCTTTAAACGGCGATATCATGTCGCCGATCACATATTCAGGCGCGTCATGCAGCAACGTCAGGATTTGCCATTCGGCGCTAGCATCCGGCTGAAGGCGGTTGAAAATTTCTTCCACCAGCAGCGAATGCTGGGCAACGGAAAAAGCATGCTCGCCAATGGTCTGGCCATTCCAGCGTGCAACGCGGGCAAGGCCATGCGCAATATCCTCAATCTCCACATCAAGCGGCGAGGGGTCGAGCAGGTCCAGCCTGCGTCCCGACAACATGCGTTGCCAGGCGCGCGCTTTGCCGGATGATTTATCCGCAGCCGCCATCAGGCGTTGCCTGCGTCGGCTTCGGGGAAACCAAACCGGACATGCGGCGGGAGGCTTAGCTCAAGCGGCATTTCACCAGCAAGAAGGGGTGTGCCTGCATCCTTTGCATCCTTGACGCGGTCGATGCGCACAAGCGCGATACCGATGCCGTTCGCAGAACTGCCGAGATTGCCGACCTCGCGTCCGTCTGCCGTGATGGGCGTGCCGAGCGGCGGCAGTTTGCCTTCCGCTCTGGCGACCAGAACACGGCGTCGCGGCGTACCGCGATGCTGCATGCGGGAGACAACTTCCTGCCCGATGAAGCATCCCTTCGGGAAGGTGACGCCGCCGATCTGGTCGAAATTGACGTCATGCGGAAACACATCGCTATAGGCAAAATCGGCTTCGCCTTCAGCGATGCCATATTCGGCGCGCAGTTTCGTCCAAGCTGATGCGTCGGCATTTCCGCCGGCCTGCCCATAGGTGCGCAGCACGTTCAGCTCTGCTGGAAAGCGGGAATCGCGCTCTGTTGAACCATCTTGTGAAGGAGTGGAATCAGTTTGCCAGGAAACGCTGACAAGTGATTCCGGCAATTGTGTAATTTCCGCTTTGGCGCGCAGCCGGTAAAGCGTGATGCGTTTGCAGAAATCAGCTGCAATGCTTGCGGGCATGTCGAAGCGCAGGCCGTTTTCGATACGCGAAACAAGGAAGTCGAACAGTATTTTTCCCTGTGGCGTCAGCAGTGCGCCAGGCTTGGCTTCATCAGGGCCGAGCTTGTCGAGATTGGTCGTGATCACCGCCTGCAAAAACTTTTCCGCGTCTTCGCCAGTGATGTGCACCAGTGCTCTGTTGGAAAGATTGATCGTTTCGGCTGCCGTTGTCATCGCTTCTTCCTTGCGTTTCGCGCCTTCGTTACGTAATCCCCATTGGAAAGGCTCGCAAGTCCCATCCCAATACAAGGAGACCATAATGGCCGAGACGTTCGACACGATTCTGAAAGGCGCAACCATCGTCAATCATGACGGCACAGGGCAGCGCGATATCGGTATCCGCAACGGGCGCATCGCTGCTATCGGCTCTCTGGGGCAGGCTTCGGCAGGCGAAGTGATCGACTGCACCGGCCTGCATATCCTGCCGGGCGTTGTGGACAGTCAGGTTCATTTCCGCGAACCGGGCCTTGAGCATAAGGAAGATCTGGAAACAGGTTCCCGCGCTGCCGTACTGGGCGGCGTGACGTCTGTTTTCGAAATGCCGAACACCAAGCCGCTGACGACGACTGTCGAAACGCTGGAAGACAAGATCCGTCGCGGTCGTCATCGCATGCATTGCGATTTCGCCTTCTGGGTTGGCGGCACGCGTGACAATGCGAAAGATGTTGGCGAACTGGAGCGCCTTCCGGGCGCCGCAGGCATCAAGGTGTTCATGGGCTCCTCGACCGGTGATCTGCTGGTTGAAGACGATGACGGCGTACGCTCCATCCTGAAGAACACGCGCCGCCGCGCTGCCTTCCATTCGGAAGACGAATTCCGTCTCAAGCAGCGTGAAGGCTTGCGCGTACAGGGCGATCCGTCCAGCCATCCGGTCTGGCGCGATGAAATTGCCGCGCTGCAATGCACGGAACGTCTGGTGCGCATTGCGCATGAAACCGGCGCGCGCATTCATGTGCTGCACATCTCGACGGCTGAGGAAATCGACTTTCTGCAAGCGCACAAGGACGTTGCGACCTGCGAAGCAACGCCGCACCACCTGACGCTTTCCGCCGATGACTACGAGACTCTGGGCAATCTCATCCAGATGAACCCGCCAGTCCGTGACAAGTGCCACCGCGATGGTGTCTGGAAGGGTATCGATCAGGGTATCGTTGATGTGCTCGGCTCGGATCATGCGCCCCACACGCTGGAAGAAAAGCAGAAGCCTTACCCGGCTTCGCCATCCGGCATGACCGGCGTGCAGACACTGGTGCCGATCATGCTCGACCATGTGAATGCAGGCAAACTGTCGCTGGAACGCTTCGTCGATCTGTCGAGCCACGGCCCGAATCGCATTTTCGGCATGTCACGCAAGGGCCGCATCGCTGTCGGCTACGATGCCGATCTGACGATTGTCGACATGAAGCGCCGCGAAACCATCACCCATGAACAGGCTGGCTCGAAGGCTGGCTGGACGCCTTATCACGGCAAGACTGTCACCGGTTGGCCGGTCGGGACGATCATTCGCGGCATCAAGGTGATGTGGGACGCCGAAATCGTGAACCCGCATCAGGGTGAGCCGGTCGAATTCATCGAAGCTCTGCCGCGCGGATAATGGTTTTTCACGCCGTTCCTGTGAATGGCGTGATCTGTCCCATCTTTGTCCGGCATCTATCTTCCGATCCGCTTTGTAAGGCGTAAATTCTCTCCTATATTCACACTGTAGGAGAACAAAAATGTCCGCTCAAGATACCGTTCTGCTTGTCGTCGATGCGCAGGAATCATTCCGGCACCAGCCTTACTATCGCGAGGCCGATGTGGCCGCCTATGTCGAGCGTCAGCAAAAGCTGATTGATGGCGCAAAGCAGGCAGGCATTCCGGTTGTGCAGATCTTTCACACGGAAGATAGCGGCAACTTCGCCGAGGCGTCAGGCTATGTCCGCACGCTCGCACCGCTGTCCGTCAAGCCGGACGCTGTGTTCCGCAAACGCCGCCATAGCGCGCTGGTCGGCACCGGGCTCTATGTCTGGCTGGTGGCAAACGGCATTCGCCGGGTGATCGTTTCCGGCATTCGCACGGAACAGTGCTGCGAAACCACGACACGTCAGGCTTCAGATCTGGGCTATAAAGTTGATTTCGTCGGTGAGGCAACCCTGACCTTCCCGATGACCGACGCGACGGGTCGCGAATGGAGCGCCACTGAGGTTCGGGCGCGCACGGAACTCGTGCTGGCCAATCGCTTCGCCCGTATCGCCACGGTGGAAGAAGCGCTGTCTGGCCAGCAAGAACGGAAGGCTGCATGACCCAATCGACAGACGGCAAGCAAATCATTCCCGTCTATGTCATCGTTCCGCCACGTCTGCTTTTGCTCGACGTGGCGGGGCCGCTGGAAGTGTTGCGCAAGGCGAATCTCGATCAGGATAAGGTCGAGTTTGCGGTGCACTATGTCGGGCCGCGTGGCACGGTTCACAGTTCCATCGGTTTGGCGGTGACGGGCGTTGAGCCGCTGCCGGACGCGGTGCCGCAGGGTTCGCTGGTGATTGTGTCCGGTTCCGCGGATATGCCGCTTGGCGGGCCGATTGCCAGCCGGGATGAAGACGCCGTCTTCGAGCATGAAATTATCAACTGGTTGAAGCGCGTCGTTTGCCCCGGTGTTCGGCTGGTCACGATCTGCTCCGGCGCCTTGCTGGCGGCGCGTGCGGGGCTGCTCGACGGCTATGTGTGCACGACGCATCATCTGGCGATTGCAGAACTGGAAAAGTCTGCTCCCACCGCGAAAGTGCTGCAAAACCGGCTTTTCGTCGAAGACGGCGAACGGCTGACCAGTGCGGGCATTACCGCCGGGATCGACCTGATGCTGCAAATCGTGGCCGATTTAACCAGCCACGCGGTGGCCTTGTCGGTGGCGCGCTATCTGGTTGTTTACCTCCGGCGCAGCGGCGGTGATCCGCAGCTTTCGCCCTGGCTGGAAGGGCGCAATCATATGAACCCCGTCGTGCATCGTGCGCAGGATGCCATTGCGGCAGACCCCGCTGGAGCGTGGCCTGTCGAAAAGCTGGCCGATGTCAGCGGGGCAAGTCCGCGCAATCTCTCGCGCTTGTTCAATGAACATGCGGGCATGAGCGTGACCGATTATGTCAACCGGCTGAAAATCGGTCTGGCCCGCGAGATGCTGCTCAATTCGGGTCTTGATATTGAGAATGTGGCCGAACGATCAGGCTTCGCCTCGGCGCGGCAGTTTCGTCGTGCCTGGCAGCGCATCTATGACCAGCCGCCAAGTCACGCGCGTGGGGCAGTGGGGTGATTATTCACCGGCGGTGAAAAACCGCCAGCTTCCATCGGGTGCAATGCCGATGCTGTAGAAAATATAACCGCCTGCCTTTTTCATGTCTTCGAAGTCGCTGGCGGTGACAATCTGAAACAGTTCAACGGTCTGCGATGGCGTCAGCCTGTCGAGCGGCATGGCGTAGAAATAGGGCCAGACATAGACTTCATCATCGGTTCCGGCATTCATATGCACATAGCCCGTGCCGAGCAGGTCGGCGATGATGGCGAGAATTTCGCGGCCTTCCACATCGCCAGCAAGCGATTTCAGAAACTCGATGACATCTTCTTCATGGTCTTCGAGCGAAAGCTGCGTGCTGTTGTCAGCCTCACCCAATAGCGGGCGCAATTGCTCAATATCGCCGGATTGTGCGGCGGCAAGCATTTTCTCGCGCATCTGTCGGACAGGCTGCGGCAGCTTGTCGAAATCGCGCAGCACCTCCGGCATCGGCTTGGAAGCGGGCGCAGGTGTGACGGTTGACGGATTTTGCGGCGTTGCGGATGGCACCCGATGCGGCAGAGCGTTGGGGAGCGGGATCGGCGACGAAACCGGATGCTCATCCGGCGTGGTGCGATAGGCTGGTAGCGTCAGGAATTCGGAACGATCCACAAGCGCCAGTTGGTCCGCTGCCGCAAAGGCGGGCAGCGAAGCCAGCATCATGCCCGCGACGAGCGCGAGCGGTCGGACGGAATTCCAGATTGCAGGATGCATCGGTGTTGTCGGAGGACGACTGGTGGGAACGGCCGGTTCTTGCCCCGCGACCGGCGACGTTATGGCTTAGCTATTGCAGGATGCGAGCTGGCAGGAAAGCGCCAGCTTCGATCTGTTCGCGCATCTTTTCGAGCAGTTCGAGCGCGCAATCGTCACCAGCCTCACGGATAAGTTCCGTCAGCGCAGTTGTGAACGCGGCTTCTGCGAGAATTTCAGGCTCGATGCCTTCGGAAATACCGTCCGCCCAGGCTTCGTTCTGATATTCGATTGCCACGAGTTTCTTCTCGCGTGCGATCATCTCGTCCAGATCGGTCGGTGCATGTTCCATAGACTTCATCCTGGCTTTCGCCTTTCTGCCGTTTTGCGGATGTCTCACCGTGTTCCGGGAGCTCGATCCATTTGCGGCCTGCCTGCCTTCTTAAGACAGTGTTAACAGATTATAACGGATTTGAACGAGACTATTGTCCGCAATCCGCACAAGAGTGAATGATTGGTTAATTTCCATAGCGCGAGATGATCTCGTTCGACAAGCCTTCGCCTTCCTTCATGTAGCGGTCTATCGCCGCAAGTGCGGAAGGGGTGCAGCGGGTGTAATTGTCGCTGAAGACGCGATATCCGTGGTTGAAGCTCGAAACGATCCTCACCCTTTCGCCTTCAGACGGCTTTTCGGCGGCGATAATCGCATCCATGCGGTCGCGCCACTCGCTGCCTGCTTCTCCGCATAGGTTGCGCAGATAGTGCAGCGATCCGAGAACCTCGGCAAGCCGCAACATCTTGCCCTCATAAGGCGCATCCTGCGCAAAAGCCGGATTGGCTGCGCCTGCCCACATGAACAATGCGAACCGGAACAGTTTCATGCCTTTCAATCGGAAACCCTCTCACATGAAATGCACTTGTTGCGTGAAATAGGGGCTGCTTCAAGGCAGATTGTCAAATAGGTTTAATCGCCAATAGGTTTAATATCCAACGCCATCTTCGCTTTCCGCAACAGAGCGGGCGACGTCCAGCGTGCTGTCGGTCACACGGGCATGAACCATTTCCTCAATCGTCAGCCAGTGGATCGCCGCAGCGTCATCGCCGGGTTGTTCGCGCCCTGAAATATCCAGCGCGCGAAAGACGGAGAGAAAATAGCTCTTTTCATAGGCTTTGCCCTCCAGCGCCAGATCCACGGTGATGACATGGGAGAGGGCGCTGACATCGAGCGCGGTTTCTTCCTTCAGCTCGCGAATAGCGGCTTGTTCCGGCGTCTCGCCTGTCTCAATGCCGCCACCTGGAAACGCCAGCCAGCCCTTCCATGGCTCCTTGCCGCGCTCAACCAGCAGAAAGCGGCTTTCGCGGCGGCAGATCAGCGAAACGCCATGAACATGAAGCGGAACGGGAATGACGGGGATCGTAGGCATGGAATAGCTATGATCGGCTTGCAGCGATTTGGCAATCGCAAACCAGTCTTGACCACCAGCACAAAAACCTGAACATGGCCGCCATGTGCGGACGCTTTTCATTGACGGCAAGCCGGGAAGAAATCGAGACCTTTCTGGCTGCCATGATCTCGGAGGACTTTCCTCCTCGCTATAATATTGCCCCGACCCAGGCGATCCTCACCATTGTGGCCGGGGAGACTCCGCCTGTAGGCAGTAACCGCCCGGACCGGGTAGGTACGCTGGTGCGCTGGGGTTTTGTGCCGTCCTGGGTGAAAGACCCGAATGACTGGCCCATGATGTTCAACATCCGTTCGGAAACAGCCGCTGAAAAGAACTCGTTTCGCGCTGCGCTGAACCATCGACGCGCGCTGGTTCCGGCTTCAGGCTTTTACGAATGGCGTCGCGAGGGGAAGAACAAGGCGCAAGCCTATTGGGTGCGCCCGCGCAATGGCGGTGTGGTGGCCTTTGGCGCACTGATTGAAACCTGGAGCAGTTCTGACGGATCGCAGATCGATACGGGCGGCATATTGACGACAAGCGCCAATGCGCTGCTGCGTCCGATCCACGAGCGCATGCCGGTGGTGGTACAGCCGGAGGACTTTGCGCGCTGGCTGAACTGCAAGCGCTACTTGCCGCGCGAAGTGGCCGACATTATGCGGCCAGTGCAGGAGGATTTTTTTGAGGCGATACCCGTCTCGGACAAGGTCAACAAGGTGAGCAACGCCACACCAGACCTGCAGATGCGCGTCGAAGAAACGGTTGAAGCGCTTAAAACACCACAAAAGCGCAAGAGCAAAACAGAACCGGAGGATGGTTCCGGCGGTCAGCTTTCAATGTTCTGACCGCATGCGCGATTTGTACCGGTTGATACCGCTTACTTGGCGAATTTTTTGGCGGCCAGAATCGAATGACGACGATTGTCGTTGCGACCTGCGCTGCTGCGCTTTGCGGCCGTCATCAAGGCGGCGACGAGCGCTGCGGGGCCAATTTCACGATATTTGTCGACCAGACGGTCCTGACGCGGTTGCAGTTCACTCTTAGACATTTTTACTTCCTTTCCCCGAAGCGCCCGATTTCGAATGCTTCCAAAACCAACCGATCTCCGGTTACGCCTAAGTAATCCATGCTCACTATTTTGTGATGGATTGAGACCGAATGAAGGCTGTTTGGGGCCGGTTTTGCGGTATTCCGGTTAATGCCCGTCAAGGATTGTCCGGGTTGCAGAAATGCAACATTTCGGCGGATGCTATCGAGTGAGACCTAGGTAGACGGTAGTTCAAAGCCGTCCGGCAGGGAAATCCAGATCACAGTTTGCGCTTCCGGCGAGTGGCGCGACAGGTGGCCCTTGCCGTGCGTATCCGCAACCAGCACAAAGCTGCCAGCCGAAACATGGCGGACTTCTCCATCGCTGGTTTCATAATCTACCGAACCATCCAGCCTGACAGTCAATACCGGTTCAGGCACGGTATGCCACGCCACGGGCCGCATTCCTGCCGGGATATGGGTGAGGCGGACGCGTGATGCCGGATAGCTGGCCGTTACGTCGAATGGCACGGCATCGGGATGAACCGACCTTTTCGTCGTCGGCAATTCGATTTCATCGAAATGCGATTCTCCATCCGCAGAGGCGTAGATGCGCAGGCATTTCATAGGGTCCGCTCCGCTGGTTGCTTGTATGAAGCCAAGCCTCACTACCATCACCATATGACGAAACTTCCGGCTTCCGTTCAAGCCCCTTAGAACGGTGCCTGGCGAAGCTCCTCACCTTCCCGGCAAAATAGTCGCTAACAAGCAAAAGCGCTTGACTGTGGTTCACGGGATAGGGATAAGTGCAACCATGAAAACGCCGACCACGAACATTTGTATTTGTGCGATCATTATTGGCTAGCAGCCTGCTGGCCCGGCCGTTTTCGTCTCCCTTCCATAAAACAGGATGATAACGCCCCGGCCAGATGGCTGCGATCCGTCGTGCATTGAATTCACTTGGATTTCGCCGTCTTTCTGGAATGTTATTTTGGGGAATGGTTACAATGGCTGATGCGCCGCAATTGCGTCTTTACAATACGCTGACCCGCACGAAGGAGGATTTTTCCCCCATCGATGCCGACAATGTGCGCATGTATGTCTGCGGTCCCACCGTTTATGATTTTGCCCATATCGGCAATGCACGTCCGGTCATCGTTTTCGACATTCTGTTCCGGCTTTTGCGCCAGGTTTACGGTGCCGAACACGTCACCTATGCGCGTAACATCACCGACGTTGACGACAAGATCAATGCGCGCGCCGTGCGCGATTATCCGGATCTGGCCTTCAACGAGGCCATCCGCCGTGTGACGGAAAGCACCAATGCGCAGTTTCAGGCCGATGTGACGGCGCTGGGCAATCTGGCGCCGAGCTTTCAGCCGCGTGCGACCGAGCATTTGGACGAGATGCGTGCGATGATCGACCGTCTGGTTGCTATCGGCGTCGCTTATGTGGCCGAAGATCATGTGCTGTTTTCGCCCTCGGCTATGAACGAGCGCGTCAAGACATTTGGTGGCCCGCGCTATGGCGCGCTGGCGCGCCGATCCCTTGATGAAATGCTGGCGGGTGCGCGTGTCGACGTTGCCTCCTACAAGCGCGACGAGATGGATTTTGTGCTGTGGAAGCCTTCGAAGGAAGGTGAGCCGGGCTGGCCGTCGCCATCAGGCATCGAGACACTTGGCCGTCCGGGCTGGCACATCGAATGCTCGGCCATGTCGATGGCCAAGCTTCTGGAGCCGTTTGGCGGCGGACTGAAATGCGATGATCCGGAAAAGAACCGCTTCGATATTCACGGCGGCGGCATTGATCTGGTCTTCCCGCACCACGAGAACGAAATTGCGCAGTCCTGCTGCGCATTCGGCACCGAGCGGATGGCCAATGTCTGGATGCATAACGGCTTCCTGCAGGTCGAAGGGCAGAAAATGTCGAAATCGCTCGGCAATTTCATCACCATTCGCGACGTGCTGAATGAGGGCCTGCCGCAACTGGGTGAGTGGGACGACAATGCAGTCCGTGACCGTTGGGTTGGTCTGGCTGCGCGCCTGTCGATGCTGCAAACCCATTATCGCGAGCCGATCAACTGGACGGCACAACGTCTGGCGGAATCGTCCGACGAATTGCGCCGCTGGTACGGCCTGCTGCGTGATGCCACGTTTGTTGTGTCGGAGAAGCTCACCGCAATCGGTGAAGTGACAGAGGCTCTGTCCGACGATCTGAACAGCTGGGTTGCGATTACCGCGTTGCGCAAGGCGTTCAAGAACAAGGATGTTGCGACGCTCGGCGAGGGCATGGCGCTGATGGGTCTGCTCGATCCTTACTTCGTGACGGCTGAGAATGTGCCGGTCTTTGCCAGGGCGAATGTCGATACGGATGCCATCGAGGCCCGTATTGCGGAACGCCTGCGCTTCATCAAGGAGAAGAACTTTGCGGAAGCTGATCGCATCCGCGATGGGCTTCTCGCAGAAGGCGTGCAGCTCAAGGACGGCAAGGATCCTGCCACCGGCGAGCGCATGACGACGTGGGATGTGGTAGGCTGACGATATTTCAAGCAGCGGTCGTTGATAAGGGAGGACGGCATGACGCTCGATAATAAGCCGATTTATACCGGTGGCTGCCAATGCGGCGCGGTTCGTTTCCGCGTCGATGGTGCCTTGGGTTCGGCTTCCATCTGTCATTGTCGCATGTGCCAGAAGGCCTTCGGCAATTTCTATGCGCCGCTGGTTTCCGTCGATGAGGCAAAACTGGAATGGACACGTGGCGAGCCGAAGCGTTTTCGCTCCTCCAACCATGTTCAGCGCGGGTTCTGCCCGGAATGCGGAACCCCGCTGACTTATGAAGCGCCCGATGGCGTCGCGCTTGCCATCGGTGCGTTCGACGCGCCGGAGGAAGTGGAGCCGACGGTTCAATGGGGGATCGAGAAGCAGCTTCCCTACGTGAGCGGACTTGCAGATCTTCCCGGCTATGCAACCGAACGCGATCCGGAGAGCATCGAATTCGTCAGAACGATGATCTCCTACCAGCATCCAGACTATGACACAGATAATTGGCCGCAACGGTAACGTTGAACCAACAGCAGACCCACCGACAGGCAGGCACTTATGGCACGCGAACGCATCTACATCTACGACACGACCTTGCGGGATGGACAACAAACCCCCGGCATTGATTTTTCTGTCGAAGACAAGAAGTCGATTGTCGCACTGCTTGAAGAATTGGGCGTCGATTATGTCGAGGGTGGTTATCCGGGCGCAAACCCGACCGATACGACTTTCTTCAAACGCCGTCAGACCTCGCGGTCCAAGTTCACCGCCTTTGGCATGACAAAGCGCGCCGGTGTTTCCGCGTCGAACGACCCGGGCCTGTCGAGCCTGCTGCAGGCATCCGCCGATGCCGTCTGTTTCGTGGCCAAAAGCTGGGATTATCACGTGCGTCTGGCCCTCGGCTGCACCAATGAGGAAAATCTGGAATCGATCACCGCTTCGGTGACGGCTGCACGCATGGCCGGTCGCGAAGCGCTGGTCGATTGCGAACACTTCTTCGACGGCTACAAGGCAAATCCCGATTATGCGCTGGAATGCGCCAAGGCGGCTTACACCGCAGGCGCACGCTGGGTTGTCCTGTGCGACACCAATGGCGGTACGCAGCCGCATGAAATTGCTGAAATCGTCAATGCGGTAAAGGCCGTCGTGCCCGGCGAGAGCCTCGGCATCCACGCTCATAATGATACCGAACAGGCTGTTGCGGTTTCGCTGGCCGCTATCGACGCCGGTGTGCGACACGTGCAGGGCACGCTGAACGGTATTGGCGAACGCTGCGGCAATGCCAATCTGGTATCGCTGATCCCGACGCTGCTGCTCAAGCCATACTGGTCGGAGCGTTTTGAACTGGGTATCAAGCCAGCCTCGCTGAAGGCAATCACCCGCATCTCGCGCGCCTTCGACGACATTTTGAACCGTCCGCCGACCGAGCAGGCGCCTTATACCGGTACATCGGCTTTTGCCACGAAAGCGGGCATTCACGCCTCGGCCTTGCTCAAGGAACCGCAGACCTATGAACATGTGCCGCCGGAAACGGTCGGCAACAGCCGTCGCGTCATGGTTTCGGATCAGGGTGGCAAGTCGAATTTCATTGCCGAGCTGGAGCGCCGCGGCATTCGCGTTGCCAAGGATGATGTGCGCCTCGATACGTTGATTACGCTGGTGAAGGAGCGCGAGGCCGAGGGCTATGCCTATGAGGGTGCGGATGCGAGCTTTGAGCTTCTGGCGCGCAATATGCTTACTCCGCGGCCGGAATTCTTCAAGGTGGAGTCGTTCCGCTGCCTCGTTGAACGCCGGTTCGATGCCAATGGCATGCTGAAGACTGTGTCGGAAGCGGTGGTCAAGGTGGAAGTCGATGGCGAAGTGCGCATGTCCGTTGCCGAAGGCCACGGCCCTGTCAACGCGCTCGATATTGCACTGCGCAAGGATCTCGGTCGCTATCAGGCGGAAATAGAAGATCTCGAACTGGTGGACTTCAAGGTGCGTATCCTCAATGGCGGTACGGCGGCTATCACGCGCGTGCTGATCGAATCCGGCGATGCGACCGGTGCGCGTTGGCGCACAGTTGGAGTTTCGGACAATATCATTGATGCCTCGTTCCAGGCCTTGATGGATTCCGTGAATTTCAAGCTCATGAAAAACCGCTCCATGGCTGGGCTCGCAGCTGCGGAATAATACTCATCATTCACCAGGATTGATGCTTCAATCATTTTAATTGAATGGATTTTATGAGTTGAGAAGCGCATAGCAATGGCTGATCAAGCCATCTGCTGTGCGATTTACTCAAAAGCAGCTGTGCTTTCGAGCGGAGAGAGACAATGACCGACCAGACCTTGTCCGATGCCCGTCTTTCGGATGGGTCCAGAGGTTTTCTTATGGCGTTCGGCGCCTATGCGCTTTGGGGCGCGCTGCCGTTTTATCTGAAAGCTGTAGCCCACATTCCCGCCATGGAAGTCGTGTCTCACCGCGTTATCTGGTCGGTGCCGGTTGCGTTGCTGCTGCTGTTGGCGCTGGGGCAGTTCAAGGACATCCTCAATGCTGTTCGTCAGCCGCGCATGCTTGCGATGGCAGGACTGACCGCCGCCCTGATCACCATCAACTGGACAATCTATGTCTGGGCGGTCGCGCATGATCAGGTCATGGGCGCTGCGCTCGGCTATTATATCAATCCGCTGTTCAATGTGGTGCTCGGTGGCCTGTTCCTCGGCGAGAGGTTGAGCAAGGTCCAGTATATTGCTGTTGGCTTTGCCGTGGCGGCGGTTCTGCTGCTCACCTTCAATGCCGGTGGCTTGCCATGGGTATCACTGGCTTTGCCGCTGACCTTCGGTCTCTACGGGTTCTTCCGCAAGTCGCTTCCAATGCCGCCTTTGCAGGGTTTCACGCTTGAAGTGCTGATCCTGTGCGTTCCGGCGCTTGCCTATGTGGCCTTCCTGAGTTCGCAAGGGCAGGAACATTTCCTGGCGGGCCCGGTCTCCAATGTTGGCCTGTTGCTGCTTGCCGGTCCAGTAACTGCCATCCCGCTTATTCTTTACGCGGGCGGAGCAAAGTTGCTGCGCTACACAACGCTGGGGCTGATGCAGTATATGACGCCCACCATGTTGTTTTTCTTCGCGATTTTTATCTTCCACGAGCCGTTTTCAACCGCGCAGCTCGGTGCTTTCGTGCTGATCTGGGCGGGGCTTGCGCTCTACACATGGTCGACACTTTCGCAGCATCGTCGCAATCGGGCGCGTGGCTGATCGGCAAATCGTAAATAATTTGTGATTCACCTCCGGTGGATAACCCGCCGGAGGTCTTATTTTAGCCGCTGTGTAAGCAACACTTCCGCCAATATTTATGAAGAACCTAGAGAATTGTCGGAATGGCCCTGAGGGCAGGATACTCCCATCGCAAGCGTGCGGTTGCGGCAACGGCCCCATCTGGGTCAAGTTTCGCATCCGCCGGCGCAAATTTGAAGACGGAACCACTCTCGCACCGTAGCCTCCGGTCGGTGCGCTGGGTTCGTTTTTCCTTGCGCACGCATCTGCGTTTCTGTCTGGCGCTGGTGTCGGCCACAATCCTTGCCGGTGGCGGTCTGGTATTGGCGACCGGCGGGCTGGTGCGCCACGGCCATGCCGCACAGCCAGCTTTTGCCAATCCGACAAGCTTGGTTCGCCAGCATCATGCCGCCGCGAAAGACGCGCGCCTTGTGCCTGTTGTGAACAACGATATGAGCCATCGCGTGTCGCGCCGCATCGATATTGCAGAAGGTGTCGAGGATGGCGATCCGCGCCTCTACACCTATCAGCATGTGGTGCTGGACGTGAAAGGCCGTGACGCCAGACGGCCTGCCATCGATGACGCGATGGATGGAACGACGATAGCGGCAAAACCTAGTGCGGCTGGCGAGCCGACGCAGTCGCTCTCCGAACTGGAGCGAGGCATTCCGGTCAATGTGAGTCTGGCCAAGCCAGCCCCGCACCAGAAGGCCGATGTGCATGAAATCATCGTCGCGCCGCAATCGCGGGAACGCATAGAGGCGCTTTTGCAGGCGGCTGGTATTGCGGCTGAAGACAGTCAGAGGCTTGAAGAAGCGCTGGCCCGGACTGAATTACTGCCGGGCGACAATCTGGAACTGCTGGTCGATAAGAAAGACGGTAGCGATGCCGCTGCCCATGTGTCGCTCGCACGCTTCAATCACGGCAATGCCAACAAGGCTGTCTATGGCCGTGCGGATGATGGCGTTTTTCGCGCCACTGGCGATGAACGCTTGTTCGCGCGATTGTCCCGCGATGCGATGCTGAGTGCTTATCATCCTTCGGTTCCGGCGGTCAGCAGTGATGGCAGCATCGAAACAAGACTGGTTCAGGCTGGCGCACCACGCGACATCGTGCACGATGTCGAAAAGCTCGCCGAGCAAAACGGCGTCGTGCTGGAGAAGGGCGCCAATTCTCCCGATCTGATTGACCTGCTTTTCAGGAAAAGCGCGGAGACCGATCCGGAACTGGTATTTGTGGAATTTACCACGAATGGCAAAAGCAAGCGCCTCTACCGACATGAAGGTGCGGGCGGTGCCACGGATTACTTCAACGAGGATGGCTCCTCGATGACCAAATATCTGATGCACAAGCCTTTGCCGAATGGACGTCTCAATGACGGTTTCGGTTGGCGTATTCACCCGGTTCTACATGTTCGCAAGCATCACAATGGCGTTGATTACGACGCGCCGATCGGCTCTCCGATCGTGGCTGCGGGCGACGGTGTGGTCGAGGTGATTTCGTCGGAAAAGGGATATGGCAAATATGTCCGCATCCGCCATCAGGGCGGATACAGCACCACCTACGCCCATCTTGCTTCCGCCAAGTCGGGGTTGCGCATCGGTCAGCATGTGAAGCAGGGCGAAGTCATCGCCTATGTTGGCTCAACCGGCTATTCGACAGGTCCGCATCTCTATTATGAATTGAAGGTCGGCGATCAGTATGTCGATCCGCTGACCGCGCGCCTTAATGCCGGCGAAAAGCTCTCCGGTTCGTCACTGTCGAGCTTCCGTGAGGAAATTGACCATGTCGGTCAGATCGTCGATGAAATGGCGCTGCCTATTCTGAAAGATGGTTCAGACGCCAAGGATAGAGCTGAATCGCATGATCGGCTTGGTGGCCATCAAGGGGCAGGCCCTGCTGGTGGCGGCCACGGTCGCCACTGAGCCGACGATTACGGGCGATAGGCATTCGCCAGAGCGACGAATTCTTCAACGCTCAGCGTTTCGGCGCGCCGCGTCCCGTCAATGCCGGTCTTTTCAAGCAGGGCAGCACCGCCGATAGGTTTCAGGCTCTGGCGCAGCATTTTCCGTCTTTGACCGAAAGCGGCCTGCGTCACCTGGCCAAGTGCTGCCGCATCGCAGGGCAGCGGATTTTCCAGCGGTACGATGTGAACCACTGACGACATGACTTTCGGCGGTGGCGTAAAGGCCTGCGGCGGCACGTCGAAAGCGATTTTCGATTTCGTTCGCCAGCCAGCCAGTACGCCGAGGCGGCCATAATGATCGCTGTCAGGTGCGGCCACGATGCGTTCGGCCACTTCGCGCTGGAACATCAAGGTCATGGAGGAATAGAAAGGCGGCCACGGCTCAACCAGAAGCCAGTTCAGCAACAATTGTGTGCCGACATTATAGGGCAGATTGGCGACGATCCGTGGCTTCGGCCCATCGGGAAACAGTGTCTTGAAATCCTGCTCCAGGGCATCGCCGGAAATAATCCGCAGGCGGCCTGGATAATGCGCTTCAATCTCCGCCAGTGCCTCAAGGCAGCGTTCGTCGCGTTCGATAGCCGTTACATAGGCGCCTTGCGCCAGAAGGGCGCGGGTCAGCCCACCGGGGCCGGGACCAACCTCGATGACGGGCCGGTCTTTAAGGTCACCTGCCTGACGGGCGATCTTTGACGTCAGATTGAGATCGAACAGAAAATTCTGCCCGAGCGACTTCTTCGGCATCAGATCGTGCCGTTCGATGACTTCGCGAAGCGGGGGCAGGTTGTCGATGCTCATGCCTTGGTACCTGTCGTATTTTCTGCCAGTTCGTGGGCAAGACGGATCGCTGCAATCAGGCTGTCCGGTCGCGCAATGCCCTGACCTGCAATGTCGAACGCTGTGCCGTGGTCCGGCGAGGTGCGGATAAAAGGCAGGCCGAGCGTCACATTGACCGTTTCGTCGAAGGCCAGCGCCTTGGCAGGAATCAGCGCCTGATCGTGATACATGCAGATCGCGGCATCGTAAGCAGCCCGCGCTTGGCGGTGAAACATCGTATCGGCGGGCAGGGGGCCGCGCACGTTGATACCGTCGCGCAAAAGCTGCTCCACGGCGGGGAGAATGATCGCATCGTCTTCCTTGCCGAGTGCTCCGCCTTCACCCGCATGGGGGTTGAGGCCAGAAAGCGCCAGACGCGGCTTGGCGATGCCGAACCGTTCGCGCAGTTCGCGCGCTGTGATGCGCGACACTTCGAGAATGTTCTCGGTCGTGAGCTGTCGCGGCACTTCGGCAAGCGGGATGTGAATAGTCACCGGCACTGCACGCAACTGCGGTCCGGCCAGCATCATCACAGGCGTGAGCGCTGTTCCAGCGTGACGGCTCGCAAGCTCTGCCAGAAATTCTGTATGTCCCGGATGCCGGAACCCTGCCTCGTAGAGCGGCTTCTTGGCAATCGGGCAGGTGACGACAGCGGACGTCTCGCCGGCGAGCGTGAGAGCGGCGGCGCGTTCAATCGCCTCAACTGTACCGGCAGCGTTTTCGGCCAGCGGCTTGCCTGGGCTTTCCGTGTGCTTGTTGACGAGCGGCAGGACGGGCAATGCACGCGCAAAAATGTCGCGTGATGTGGCTGCATCTGCAACCGCCTCGATCTGGACGTCGAGACCGAGAAGCCGTGCACGCGCAGCCGATTGTGCAGGATCGGCCAGCAGCACGAAGGGCGGCAAGGACAATTCATTTCGCTTCAGCCAGACGGCCAGCGCAATATCCGCGCCGACGCCCGACGGGTCGCCGATACTAACCGCGAGCGGAAGGACAGACTGTGCGCACATGCTTCTGATTCCAAAAAATAAAAGCTGGCAACCGGAAGATACCGTGCCAGCTCATATTACTGCCTTATCCTGAACGGCAGCGTCGCCGTCACCGGAATATTAGCGATTAACGATGGTGGCTTTCTTGCGCAGCTCTTCCAGATATTTGGTGGAGAGCGCGTCAGCCTTCTTTTCCTGACCTTCTGGCGAGTCCGCTCCCTCCATGGAGAAAACGAGCTGTGCGACGCGGTCGTCGGAAAGCTGGCGTGTGGCGCAGACTGCGAGGAATTCGACGCCTTTTTCGGTATCGTGTGGCGGTGTCGTACGACCCACGCCCGCAGCCTTCACATCCTTGGCCCATTCGCCCGGCAGCTGCTGTTCGATAATGCGTCCGAGATCGCGGACGGTCACATCGATGATGCCCTTGGCCTGCTGGCGCGTGGCGTCACAGCTCTGGAAGCGTGAACGAAGCGCATTGGCTTCCTGACGACGCTTGGCGAGAAGTGCCGGAGACCGCTTCGAGGTCGGTACAACGAAAATTACCTGCTGGAGATGATATTCCGTCGCGACTGGCTTCTTGCCGCCATCCTTCAGCATACGCTGTACGGCATCCTGCTCGCTTACCATGCCGGTCGCACGGAAACGGGCGCTGACAAGGCGGCCCCAGCCCATCTGGACCATGATGTATTTCTTGAAGTGGTCCGGCGTAACGCCTGCCTGATTCAACACCTGGTTCATCTGGGCGAGGGTCATCTTGTTGCGGGATGCAAATCCTGCATAGGCCTGATCGACTTCCTGATCGGAAACGCCAATGTTGCGGCTCTTCATCTCGACCCGCTTCAGCATTTCGTCAGTCAGTTCCTGACGTGCGAGCTGGGTGAGATTGCCGCCGCCCTTGCGCTGCAGCTTCAAAAAAGCGACCCGGTGCTGGATATCACCATTGGTGATGGCATTGCCGGATACAACAACTTTGACCTCACCTTCCCCTGCGGCGAGAGCCGAGGAGGGAAGTGCAACCGTGCCGAGCGCCGTCAGACAGACAGTCGCGCTTAACAGGGAGGCGAAAAGAGGTCTTGCAAACATCATCTTGTTTCCCGATTTCCTTGCGGTCGGTGAACGAAACCCGTCACCGGATGTGTTCATTCGGTTTCGGATATGCTTGTCATCGAGCCGCAAGAGTATCGGAAACCAACTATAGTGCTGTCTGTATAGAGGAGGCAGTGCGGCGAAACAATGACCCTCGCGCATTTTACAAGACGATTGAGGGCTGCTTACTGAACGAAACCGCAATTTCCTGGTGCCGAGATTTTTCTATGAAAAGCCCCAGAGCAGATATGGCCGGAAACAAAAGAATATATTTCCGGCCATAAATCTTAGAAGGTCTGGGTGCCACTGCCGATGTCACCGAGCGTACGCAGCGAGATATTGAACCCGATACCGTGCGATGCCTTTTCTTCACCTGGGTTACGCGTCTGTGTGTAAGCCATCATATAGGTGAAGCATTCATCGTCATAGGCAAGGCCAGACGACGCGCGGACCAGCGTGCTGGACACGAGGTCATAAGTACCTGAACCGAATACCCGCCAGTTGGCGTTGATCTTGGCCGAAGCCGTGCCGCTTACTTCCTGACGCAGATCGTTATAGCCATAGGCGGGCTGCGGCGTGATGTAGGCATATTGCGCCGTCAGCGTGAGCTTTTGCCAGCTCTGCTGCACTTCAAGTTCGCCGCGACGCACGGACAGGCTGTCCTTGTCGAAACGACCGCGGGCGGCCAGCGCCAGACCAGTCGAATTGGACGTGCCGATCATCGCGACATAGTCCGAACGTGCGCTGTCGAGGCCCGAATCTGCACCGACATTCACGAAGTCGCTCGTGGCGTAGGAGTTCAGGCCGCCAAGCTGGAACGACTGACCGGCCAAGGCATAAAGCGACCAGTCGCTGTTATTGAAGTTGCCGGAATAGCGGAAACCAAGATTGGCGCGCGTGCCACCTTCAACACGGTCATAGCCAGAGAACTTGTCACGCGAGAACAGGTTCGTCGCGTCAAACACGAAGCTCTGGGCGTCTTCGTTCGGCAGTTCGCCAGCATAGCGCTCATTGTTACGCACATAAATCTGCGCAATCGGTTCAATGATATGCGTCGAACTGGTCGTCGAAAACAGGATCGGCCAGCGGAGTTCGAGACCAGCAGTCGCCATCGCCCGAAGCGCTTCCGAGCGCACGACGGCGTCTGTATAGCCAGCTGATGAAAGATCGAGGTTGGTATTGGCACCAATTGCATCAGCCCGCAAAGCGAGCAACGGCGTGATAACCAAACCGGATGGCGAAATATAAGTGCGCTTCCATTCCGCTTCGCTTGTCAAACGAGCGCTTGTTCCACCAAAACCAGGCACACGCGGATAGCGAGTACCCAAAGGCGTCACATTATCGTTCTGGCGATAAAGCGCCTGCAAGTTGGTGTTGATGTTCAGCTCGCCGCCATAGACGGGTTCAGGCAGCGTGTAGGAATAATCCAGGCTAGGGAAAACCCAAGGCTGCTTCGAATGAATCTCGCTCGGATTATCCGGCAGCAGTGATTCCTGCACATTGAAGCGATAGAAATTCAGATCGAAGTAATTACGGTTGTTGATGCCGGTCAGGTAAATTTTCGAAACCTGCGTTCCAGCATTATACCCTTCGAGATTGTAGGTACGACTGAAATTGCGATCACTCTGGGCCATGATGTCCCAGCCGTAACGCCAGCGTGAATTGATCTCGAAATCACCCTTCGATGCGACCATGCCGCGATTGTCGACATCGCGATCAACAGTCGCGACATCGAACTCGCCCGGCTTGGCCTGATGCATGCCTGCTATACGCAGATTATAGGTGCCGTTCTCCAGACGATGACGCCACTCGGCTTCGTTCAGGAAGCCTTGCTTCGTGTAATAGGTCGACGAAAACGTCACGTCGTAGTTTGGCGCGAGGTTCCAGAAATAGGAATTCTTGATACCGAAACCCAGATCGTCTTTGTAGGCGAAGCCGGGGAACAGGAAGCCGCTCTTGCGCTTGACCGTCGGGTCAGCCATTTCGAAGGCAGGGAACCATGCCAGCGGCATGCCCAGGAATTCGAACTGACCGCGTTCAAAACGAACGGTCTTCGTGGTGCTGTTCCAGATGATCTTGCGGGCCTTGATCTGCCACAGAACAGGCCTGTCGGGGTCTTTCTTACAGGCTTCGCAAGCCGTGTAGACGCCGTTATTGAATGTCGTGATTTCGCCGTTGCTGCGCTCGGCGCTTTCAGCGGCAAAACGGGTATTGTCCGTCGTCTCGACGCGCAGGCCATTCACGAAGCCGTCGCGGAAACTGTCGGTGACATCCATATGATCGGAATAAATCTTGTTGCCGTCGCGTTCGACGACCTCAACATTCCCGGTCGCGGTCATGCGGCGGGTCTGCTGATTATAGGTCACCTTATCGGCGACAAGACGATTGCCGTCATACTCGATCTTCACCCGACCTTGAGCGGTAACGGTGTTTACATCGCGATCATAGACGAGCTCATCGGCCTGCAGAAGCATGCGAGCATTCGGATCGCTCTTGTAATTGGCTCCGAGTGCCTCCTGCGCCGAAGCGGGCGAGGGCATGACTGCGACAGAAATGAAAGGCAAAGCAAGGACGCACGCCAACGCCGTCCCACGCGAGAAGCGTGAGAGCAGATGGGGCAATACCATGCGGGTGTTACTCAAACCCACTAACCATCCTCCTTATGCAACAAAAAGGAGACACCAAAGAATGTCGCAATAATCACAGGAACCCAGGCAGCTACGAACGGCGGAACGAATCCCGCATTGCCGAACGCTTTGACCAGTACCGAAACGACATAAAGCATGAAGCCAGCAACAACGCCACCCAGAATCATCGCGCCGGACTGACCGAAACGCACAAATTTCAGGGACACTGTTGCAGCAATGAGCGTCATGGCCATCAGAAGCGCAGGCAAAGCCAGAAGTGACTGGTATTGCATGTCAAATGCGTTTGCCGAATAGCCGAATGAACGCGCGACTTCTATCTTGTGTCGTAGTTGAGTGAAGGGAATCGTATCGGGAGAAGCGAGCTTCTCTTCGACATATTCCGGACGAAGCTGTGTGGGGATAGAAAAGCTATCCATTTTCTTGGGCTCTTCGCCGCGCGCGAATCGTGTCACGTCGGTGAGCTGCCAATGACCATCCATCAGCTGGGCGGTGCGTGCGTCGTAGCGCACGCTGATATTCTTCTGGCTGTCGAACTGGATGAAAGTCGCGTCGGCAAGCGTCGCGCCCTGATCCAGAATGCTCTTTGCGCCAATGATGGTTTCGCCTTCATCTGTCTTCTGGCGAAGCCAGGGATCACGCAGGGCCGAAACGTCGGTGACCTTGCCACTTTTCCATGTCGCCGCGATTTCTTCTGCCTTGGAGAACCCATAAGCCGCCAGCGGATTGAGCACGAAAATCGTCGCGACGCCGAACAGAAACGCGCCGAAACAGGCAGGCAGCAAAAACTGCCAGGCCGAGACACCGACCGAACGTGCGACGACCAGCTCATATTTACGGTTCAGCGAAATGAGCGTCGCCATTGCCGAGAACAGCGCCACGAATGGAATCATCTGCTGCATGATGAAAGGCACGCGCATAGCGGAAAGTCCAAGCGCCGCCCACACCGTATAATCAGGCAGGTTCGCAAGCTTGCTTGCGTTCTCCGTGAAGTCGAGAAGCATGGAAAGCGCGAAAATGCCGAGCAGAAAATAGAAGGTGATCTGCACGTAGCGCGTGAAGAAGTAACGACCGAGCGTCCAACCGATCATGCCTGACCTCCCGCATTGCCGCGGAAGCGGCCCATCACGCGATCATAGAGATCGGAGACAATCTGCTTGAGGCGATCGAAGCTGTCGAGAATCCTGTCGTTCCACTTGTTGGGCAGCCCGATGCTGCGTCCGGTGGCTAGCGCAAAGCCGGTCACGAGCATGACGGCAATCGGCACGAGATACATGACAAGAATATAGGATGCGTCCTTGTCGGCCCGGTCTGAGGCGAAATAGCCGGCCCAATAGATGAGAAGGGCAGTGCTGATGGCCGAGAACGATGCCGAGATGCGCGCTTCACGATGCGAGCGGGAATCTCCCGCGAAAGCCAGCGCGATCATGGCGAACACCACCGGGTAGAGCCACTGCGTCATGCGGCGATGCAGTTCTGCCTTATAGCGAAGAGGGCGCGTTTGCAGGACTGGGTCGTTCGGGTCCGGATTGAGCAGATAGGACAACGGGCGATCCTTGGCATAAATCACGTAATCGTCGCCTGCCGAGGCAAACTGGCTGAGGTCGAAGGCATAGGAATCGAACTTGATGATCGAAACCGTGCCATCCGACACACTACGACGCTGTACTTCGCCATTCTGCATCAGAAGCATATTGGCGCCGGTATCCGTCGTCGCAATGCCGCCATTGGCTGCGTAATAGATGAGATCAAGCGACGGATCGCGGGAATCCGCGATGAAAAGGCCGCCTATGCTGCCATCAGCACGACGTTCGGCGACCTGAATGTAGAGATTGTCGGCAAGCTTGCGGAAACTGCCTTCCTGCACGATGAGATTGACGAGGTCGGCGCTTGCATTGGCGACTATCGCACGCATGTTCATGCGTGCATAAGGATCGACATAGTTGGCGACCAGAAACGAAATGACGGAAATCACGGCAGCGAGCATCAGAATCGGGCGCATCACCGCACTGCGGGGCGCACCGGATGCATTGATGACGACAAGCTCGGAATCCTGGTTCATCGTCGACAGCGTCTGCGTGATGGCGATAATCAGGGCAAAAGGCATCACCAGCGGGATGGCAGACGGGATCAGCAGCGAGCTGAACTGAATCATTGTCTGAATAGTCTGGCCGCTGGTCGTCAGAAAGTCGATGCGCTGGAGCACCTGCACCGTCCACGTAATGCCCACCGCCGCGCCCAGCACAGCGAGGAACATGATCGCCACGCGGCGCAGGATGTACAACTCTATCAATCGCATAGGTGGAGTTTACATCCCGGTTCCGTTGAAGGAGCCCATCCACCAAAAAGGAAGGGGACTCCCAATAATGAACTTAATCTAATGCCGCTTGGCTAAGATTGCCCGAATAAACGCAGTTAACAGATTACTAAAAGCGAAGCGCTGGCGCTAGCTCCTGTCTGTTAAATGGATTGAACTGCCTGAGGCAACATGTTTCTGCGCAACTGCTGAATGAAAAGAGCGAGGTGTGACCAGGATATCGATTGCATTTGATGACGGTTCGCCCAAGTTAACGCAAAACTGATAAGGAAGGGCTTGCACCCTTGCTGTTTCGCCATATTCGTCTCACATGAGTGATGAAAAGTCGCGACACAATCGTGTCATTTATCAATGGGCCATCGGTTTGGAGTTATCATGTCTAAACGTCCTTCGATTTCTTTCGGCGAGTTTGAAGCACCAGAAAAAGGCGTAGCCATCGTTCTGGTCGCCAAGGGTGGGGGCTTCGCTGAAGAAGCGGCAAAGGCCGTTGGCGGTGCAGAAAAGATCGCGCGTATTCTGGAAATTTCCGATTTCACTGGCGCGCTGGGCAAAACGGCTGAAGCCATCGAAACGACGGCTGGCGGCATCGACAAGATCGTTCTGGTCGGCGTTGGCGAGCCAGGCAAGCTTGGCAATGACGACTGGCTGAAGATCGGCGGCGCGGCATTTTCGCGAATCGGAAAGTCCGAACGTGCGACGGTCACGCTGGCCCTGCCGGAAACGACGATTGCCGGAGATGAAGCAGCCGACGTGGCGCTGGGCATGATCCTGCGTTCCTACAAGTTCGACCGGTACAAGACGCGCAAGAACGAAGAAAACGCCGAGCCGAAGCACGCCGCGAAAATCACCATCAATGTCGCCGACACGCACAGCGCGAAGAAGGCCTTTGAAGTTGCGGAAGCCATCTCGGATGGTGTCATTCAGGCGCGCAATCTCGTCAACGAACCGGCCAATGTGCTGGGGCCAGTGGAATTTGCCGAAGAAGCGGAAAAGCTTGAGAAGCTTGGTGTTAAAATCGAGATCCTTGGCGAAAAGGAAATGAAGAAGCTCGGCATGGGCGCGCTTCTCGGCGTTGCGCAAGGGTCGGTGCGTCCGCCGCGTCTCGTCATCATGGAATGGCAGGGCGCGAAGGGCAAGGAAAAGCCGGTCGCATTTGTCGGCAAGGGCGTCGTGTTCGACACGGGTGGCATTTCCATCAAGCCAGCTGGCGGCATGGAAGACATGAAGGGCGACATGGGCGGCGCTGCAGCCGTGACGGGCCTGATGCGCGCGCTCGCCGGACGCAAGGCCAAGGTCAATGCCATTGGCGTGATCGGACTTGTGGAAAACATGCCCGATGGCAATGCGCAGCGCCCGGGCGACATCGTCACGACCATGTCTGGCCAGACCATCGAGGTTATCAATACCGATGCCGAGGGCCGTCTGGTGCTGGCCGATGCGCTACACTACACCAATGATCGCTTCAAGCCGCGCTTCATCATCAATCTGGCCACGCTGACCGGAGCGGTCATGGTGGCGCTCGGCCAGTATCATGCTGGCCTGTTCTCGAATGACGACGAGCTGGCCGACCAGCTTTACGATGCGGGTCAGGCAACGGGCGAAAAGCTGTGGCGTCTGCCGCTTGGCGCCGAATATGACAAGATGATCGATTCGAAGTTTGCCGATATGAAGAACAGCGCCGGTCGCTACGGCGGCTCGATCACCGCTGCGCAGTTCCTGAAGCGCTTTGTCGGTGAAACGCCTTGGGCGCATCTCGACGTGGCAGGCACGGCAATGGGATCACCGGCAAACGAATATAGCCAGACTTGGGCGTCCGGTTATGGCGTGCGTTTGCTCGACCGCCTTGTCCGCGATCATTTCGAGAGCTAAACTTCTTTTGGAAACAAGAAGATGGGGCGGAAATGTGAATCATTTTCTCCGCCCCGCTTCGAAACTGTTCTGGAATGTGCATGGCGGAAATCCTGTTCTACCATCTGACGGAATCGACACTCGACGAAGCCCTGCCGGGCCTCGTCGAGCGGTCGCTTGGGCGTGGCTGGCGCGTGACGGTGCAGACTGTCAGCGAGGAGCGCCGCGATGCGCTCGATAACCTGTTATGGACCTTTTCCGACACGTCCTTCGTTGCCCATGGCACCGATGTGGAACCCAACCCGGAGCAGCAGCCCGTTCTGCTGACGACGACCGAAAACAATGCCAATGGCGCAACTGTCCGCTTTCTGGTGGAAGGTGCAGGGCTGGAGCAGGTCGGCAACTACGAACGGCTTGTGGTCATGTTCGACGGTCACGATCAGGACCAGCTCGATATTGCACGCGGACAATGGAAAGCCTTCAAGGCGGAGAATCACGATTTGACTTACTGGCAGCAGACGCCTGATCGCCGCTGGGAGCGGAAAGCCTGATGCGTCCGGTTTTTGTTGCGATGATCGTGGCGGGCGTCGGGCTTGGCCTGGGTTACCCGTGGTATATGCGCCATTTCACAGGCAGCGAGATTGGCCGCTGGACGATGCTGGAAAACCGCCAGAGCAGCTTCAAGGTTCAGGAAGTGCGCCTTGAAGCGGGCGATGCACCGGTGCGCGTCTTCATCGATGCCACGCCGTTGCCCGGCTATGTCCCGGCAGAACGTCGCTCCGCGCTGACGCTTGCTGTCAGCCGCGATGGCCAGCCGGTTTTGTCGCAGGGGCTTGATTTCGTATCCAACAGCAGCTCGATCAATACGGACCGTCCGCAGGATGGAACGCCGCTGCGCCAGAGTGCGGGCGATATCGATCCGGTCATTCCGGGCCAATATGCGTTTCGTCTTGTTCAGGGCAATACGGACGGCCTGCAAATATCGAAGGCCGATCTGGTTCTGCGCCGTGGGGCGGAGACGCCGGACGAAACCTTTACGACCATCGGTCTGGTTTTAGGCGTGCTGGGCGTTTACGGCCTGATGCGTACCCGACTGCGCCGGCAGAGCTGAGCCATGCAACTCGTTCGCACCGTTTCAGACCGCTTGCTTCTGCTTCTTTTGTCGGCGGTGCTGGCTTTTATCGCCTTGTTTCCGCTTGAGCGGCTGGGCGTTTTCGGTTCGTCTTTTGAAGGATCGAGCGGTTACGCCGCGATCTATTTCGGATTTCCGATCCTGACCGTCATCTTCGCGGTTCTGGCAGTCCGGTTCGCGCCAAGGCCGTTGCCGGTCTGGGCGCGCATTGTCGGATGGGTCCTGCTGGCGCTTTTATTTGTGTTTGGATTTCTGTTTTAGACGATGGCGGATTTAATCCGCCATCGCCTCTTCATATTCCGATGAAAGCTCCAGCCATTTTTCTTCCGCACTCGCGAGCGCGGATTTTGCATCACTCATATCCTTGTTGATGCGAATGGCTTTTTGAGGCTCTTTCTCATAAAGCGCCGGATCTTCGAGCTGTGCAGCGAAAGCTTGAATCTGTTTCTGCAGTTTCTGCATCAAGTTCTCGGTTTCCTTGATCTTTTTCTGCAAGGGCGCCATGGCTTCGCGCCTCTGCGCGGCAAGCTTGCGCTGCTCCGCCTTGTTGACCTTCGGACCTTCGTCACGTTCGGAAGCCGGTTCGCCCTTGGCGTCGGCCAGAACGATCTGGCGATACTCGTCGAGATCGCCCTCAAATGCTTTCACGCCGCCTTCGCGCACCAGCCAAAGCCGTTCCATCGTGGCTTCGATCAGATGGCGGTCGTGCGCGATCAGGATGACAGCACCGTTGAAGGCGTTGAGCGCGTGGACCAGCTCTTCACGACTATCGATATCCAGATGGTTGGTCGGTTCGTCGAGGATTAGAAGGTTTGGGCCGTGGAAGGTTGCAAGCCCCATCAGCAGACGCGCTTTCTCACCACCGGACAGATCCCTGGCGGGTGTCAGCATCTTTTCGGTCGAAAGCCCCATGCGCGCCACGCGAGAGCGAACCTTCGCTTCCGGCTCGGTCGGCATCAGCTTGCGCACATGCTCGATGGCGTTATCTTCCGGCACCAGATCGTCCATCTGATGCTGTGCGAAAAAGGCCACTTTCAGATTGGGCGAAATGGTCAGCGTGCCGTTCTCAGGCTTCAACCGGCCAGCGATCAGCTTGGCGAGTGTGGATTTACCATTGCCGTTCGAACCGAGCAGCGCGATGCGGTCATCATTGTCGATGCGCAGCGTTACATTGCGCAGCACCGGCTTACCGGGCACATAGCCGACATCGGCGTGGTCCAGCGCGATAATGGGCGAGGCGGCCTTCTTTTCCGCATCGGGAAAGCTGAACGGCTGCACATGGCTCTCGACATAAAGGTCGATGGGCTTCAGCCTCTGCAATGCCTTGAGGCGGGACTGCGCCTGCTTGGCCTTGGTTGCCTTGGCGCGGAACCGCTCGACAAAGGATTCCATGTGTTTGCGGTGCGCTTCCTGCTTGGCATGCGCCTTCTGCTGCAATTCCAGCATTTCATGCCGCTGCCGCTCGAACTGATCGTAATTGCCACGCCAGAAGCTGATTTTCTTCTGGTCGAGATGCATGATCGACGTCGTGGCCGAATTGAGCAGGTCGCGATCATGGCTGATGATGATGACCGTGTGCGGATAGCGCTTCACATAGTCGACAAGCCACAACACGCCTTCAAGGTCGAGATAGTTGGTCGGCTCATCGAGCAGCAGCAGGTCCGGTTCTGAAAACAGAACCGCAGCGAGCGCAACGCGCATGCGCCAGCCGCCGGAGAAGGCGGAGGCAGGACGCCGTTGCGCTTCGGCGTTGAAACCAAGACCGGACAAGATCGCGCCTGCGCGCGCTTCCGCCGAATGGGCGTTGATATCGGCAAGCCGTGTGTGGATTTCCGCGATGCGGTGCGGATCGGTCGCCGTCTCGGCTTCGTCGAGAAGCGCCGCGCGCTCCTTGTCCGCCTTCATGACGATTTCGATCAGCGGTTCTTCCGTGCCGGGGGCTTCCTGCGCCACCTGACCGATGCGGGTGTTCTTCGGCACCGAAACGCTGCCCGTTTCAGGCGCGAGATCGCCGGTGATGACCCGAAAGAGCGTGGACTTTCCCGTGCCGTTGCGACCGACGAAGCCGGTCTTCGACCCGGCAGGCAGCGTCACGCTGGCATGATCGATCAGAAGGCGTCCGGCGATGCGGACGGAAATGTCATCGAGAATAAGCATGGACTGGCTTTTGCACGGCTCTGCGCATTTCTGCAAGTATCAACATCAATCAAGCGAAGCGGCGGCCGCCTTCGGTGCGCTGGAACTGCGCGAGGTCGAGTGAGGGGGCGTCGGTGCCGAGCCGCGTCAGGGCCGCATGGATCTGGCCGCGATGGTGGGTCTGGTGATTGAACAGATGCGCCAGAGAAGGCGCGAGCCGCTGGCTCATCGTGCGCATGTCCGAGACGGTCGTATAGGTAAAGCGCCCCGCGAGCTTGTCGGCGTTTAATCCGTCGGTATAGCGGCAGATGCGTTCATCCTCGGCGTGACGCAGATCGCGCAGCGTGATGAAATTGTCGGTGATGATCGCATCGAGCTGCTTTGGATGGTCGCCTTCGCCGGTAAAACGCTTCATCCAGATGCGGTCTGTGACCAGAAGATGGTTGAGCGTACTATGGACTGAGCCGAAGAACAGGCCGAGATCGAGCCGGTATTCCTCGTCGCTCAAATCGGCGGCAGCGGCATAAAGCAGTTCATTGGCCCAGCGATTGTACCATGCAAACATTTGAAAATGCTGTTCCATGCGATTCCCCCGCTACCTGACAGCCTGAATCAGAATGGCGTTATCTATGCCTTCAAATTTCTGCCGTCTCAAGCTGCTAGGCGGTACTGGATGTGTTCTAAACAGCGCGGCCTCTTGGCAATCAGGCTTATCGACGGTATAGAGCCTCACTTTTCTAAAATTTCCCAGCAAACAAGGTGTCATAATGGCAATCGAACGTACCTTCTCCATGATCAAGCCCGATGCGACCCGCCGCAACCTGACCGGCGCAATCACCGCCAAGCTTGAAGAAGCTGGTCTGCGTGTTGTCGCTTCGAAGCGCGTCTGGATGAGCCTGCGTGAAGCACAGGGTTTCTACGCTGTTCACAAGGACCGTCCTTTCTTCGGCGAACTGACCGAATTCATGTCTTCGGGCCCGACGATCGTTCAGGTTCTCGAAGGTGAAAACGCAATCGCCAAGAACCGTGAAGTCATGGGCGCAACCAACCCTGCTAACGCAGACGCTGGTACGATCCGCAAGGAATTCGCGCTGTCGATCGGCGAAAACTCGGTTCACGGTTCCGACGCTCCGGAAACCGCTGCCGAAGAAATCGCTTACTGGTTCTCGGGCACCGAAATCGTCGGCTAATCCGATCCGCATAAATGAAAAAAGCCGGGCGCGAGCCCGGCTTTTTTGTATCTTCTCTTAAATTAAATCAGAGATTTTGCGCCAGTGTTGCGATCTCTTGGCCGTCCTGATCGAGAAGGACGAGTTTACCCACAGTGTCGATCTTGTATGATCGCGTTTTCGTCAGCGTATCGAGGAACTTGCGTTCCTGGTTCATGAGCGCAGGCGGGCACTGCATGTAGGTCGAACCAACTTCGGCAAACGAAATCGTTTCGCCTGTCACCGTCGCCTTGCTGAAATAACGATTGCAGCCGCCCGAACCGCTGACAGAGCCGTCGGGGGTGACAGTCAGTGTGGTCTGGGCATTGTCGATGACGCCGCCGCCCTGAATGTCTTCCGCCAGCCAGTCCTTGCCTTCAATGCCGATTGATACGGTCTCGTCTGCGCTCTTGCGGACCATGACGACGCGCATTTCAATCGGAGCGCCGGGATTAGCCGGGTCGATGGTGTAATTCTGGTCGTTGACGAACCAGAGCGTATCGCCAGCCGTAATACGCGCTTGCAGGGCATAGGTATGGCCCGGCTGAATCTTGTCCATGTCGAAATTGATTGCGAAGGGGATCGGTGATCCTTGTGCGGAATCAATGCGGGTTTCGGCAATTGTCTGCGATGGCGCATCGGCAAGCGAAATATCTTCAAGCTGGACCGTCAGCTTGGCCTCCGGCGGCAGGGCGATGCGTTCGCGATACATGACCTTGCCACTGACAGTCTTTTCTGCGGCAATGCTGCTCGTTGGCATGGACGTGGTCAGGAACAAGGCTGCGCCACCCAGCGCGCCAAGGCCGACCACGAGTGCCGCCGCAATTGAAAGAGTGCTCTTCAGTAGTTTTCGCATTCTTAAAGTCCGAAACCTCGTTCCTGCACAACCGGGAATATTCTCCCATCGTTACAGTGTTGCAGTGTCCGTCGCTCCGTCCGCGATCCGCGTCCGACAGGAGCTTGATTCACTCCGCAGACAATAAGGAAATCTTCATGTGAAAATTGTGGCAGCACAAGTAAGTGCCACCCAAATTACCCTGTATTTTAGGGGTTTAAATAGTTAATTCGCACTTAAAGTGAAACGGAGTTTTCTGCAAATAGATCAAAGCGCGGATTGAGCGGTTCAAGTATCTTGCGACTTGACCCATCGCTTTCGACTTAATTCATCGTCGTCCTTGGCTGCGACCCAGCCGTCCGCAGTGCCGTCAGCAAGATGCTCGCGCTTCCAGAACGGCGCGCCGGTCTTCATGAAATCCATCAGAAAAGAGGCTGCCTCAAAGGCGGCAAGGCGATGCGCCGAAGCAGTTGCGACGAACACAATATTGTCGCCGGGCTTGATAAGTCCGTAACGGTGGATGACGGATATGCCCAGAAGCGGCCAGCGTGCCACCGCCTGTTCGGCAATGCGCCTAATCTCGGCTTCCGCCATACCCGGATAATGTTCGAGTTCAAGCGCGGAGAGGCGACCGTTTTCATCCCGGCAAAGCCCGGAAAAGGTGACAATGGCGCCAATATCCTTGCGGCTGTCGCGAAGTTTTTCCACTTCCGCCGTCGCGTCGAAATCATCTTCGCGAACGCTGACGAACAGCGGGCAAATTGGTTGCCCGCTCATCTCAGCCACCCGTCATGGGCGGGAAAAGAGCGACCTCGTCCCCGTCCTGGATGAATTCATCGTGTTCGGCATGTTCCTGATTGATTGCCGCGCGGATAACGTCGCCATGCTCAAACGCGGCTTCATATTCTTCACCACGGGTTTTCAGCTGGCTAATGAGTTCGCCGACCGTCACTTTCGGAGCAGGGAGGACGATGAGGTCTTCACCCTTGCCGATTTTCTCCCGCACCCAGGCGAAATAGACGACTTTGACGTTCACGAGCTTAATCCATCACGTGCTTGAGGCCTGCCTTGAAGTAATCCCAGCCCGTATAAAGCGTGAGGATTGCCGAAATCCAGAGCAGGACGATGCCCAGTTCCGTCACATAGGGCATGACTTTATCACCGGCAGGGCCGGCCAGCAAAAAGGCCAGCGCAACCATTTGCGCCGTGGTCTTCCACTTCGCGAGACGTGAAACGGGAACACTGACCTTCAATTCTGCGAGATATTCACGCAGGCCCGAAACGAGAATTTCGCGGCACAGGATGATAATTGCCGCCCACAGGGTCCAGCCCGCAATCGTGCCATCGGCAGCCAGAAGGAGCAGAATGGCAGAGACAAGAAGCTTGTCTGCGATCGGGTCAAGCATGCGACCGATCGTCGAGGTCTGCTTCCAGATGCGCGCAAGATAGCCGTCGAAGAAATCGGTGATGCTGGCGACGACAAACAGGCCAAGAGCGGTCCAGCGTGCAAAGTCGCTGGATTCAAGGCGTCCCTCCACAAAGAAGCACAACACCACAAGCGGCACGGCGACAATCCGTCCGTAAGTGAGGATGTTGGGCAAGGAGAGGGTATGATTTTTCTGCATTGTTCCGCCGTAACCGTTATTGTGTGCACATCAACAGGGATGATCAATAAAATCAACACTTGTGCAGGTGTTCTGGTTGGACCTTATGACGCTGGCGCGCAAAAGCGCATCAAAATTGCGTCACCGGTCACGAAAATGATCGTGAATGGTGCGTGCCATTGCCTCCGATATGCCGTCGATCTGCATCAGATCTTCCACAGCTGCGCGCGAAACCGCTTTTGCCGTGCCGAAATGATGCAGCAAAGCCCGTTTGCGCGATGGACCGATTCCCGCAATTTCATCGAGCGGGTTCTTGATCATCTCTTTCTTGCGCCTTGCGCGGTGCGTGCCGATGGCAAAGCGGTGCGCTTCATCGCGCATGCGCTGGATGAAATAAAGAACAGGATCACGCGGAGGCAGGGTGAAAGGCTGCTTGCCCTCCACGAAAAACCGCTCGCGTCCCGCTTCACGGTCCACGCCCTTGGCAATGCCGATTGCATTGACGAGATTGGCGATACCCATTTCGTTGAGAATCTGACGCACAGCCCCCACTTGCCCCTGTCCACCATCAATGAGAATCACATCGGGCCAGGCTGGGAAACTGTCAGTGACTTCAGGCGTTTCAACGCTTTCCGGATCGGGTGCTTCATCCGGCGTGCCATGTTCCTTCACCAGCCTTGAAAAGCGACGCTCGATCACTTCACGCATCATGCCAAAATCGTCGCCCGGCGTGATATCGGTCGAGCGGATGTTGAACTTGCGATACTGGTTTTTGACGAAGCCTTCCGGCCCGGCGACGATCATGCCGCCAACAGCATTCGTGCCCATGATGTGCGAGTTATCGTAGACTTCAATGCGGCGCGGCGTGCGCGCAAGGCCGAATGTCTCCGCCATGCCTTGCAGCAGGCGTGCCTGCGACGAGGTTTCGGCAAGCCTGCGGCCCAGTGCTTCGCGCGCATTGGTCAAGGCGTGATCGACGAGGTCCTTTTTCTCGCCGCGCTGGGGCACATTGACTTGCACCTTATGACCGGCGCGGGTGGAAAGCGCCTCGGCGATGAGCGCCTGTTCTTCCACGGCCTCGGACAAAAGCACAAGCCGAGGGCAGGGCTTGTCATCGTAGAACTGCGACAGGAATGCACCCAGAACTTCCGCCGGGCCAAGCGAACTGTCGGCCTTCGGATAATAAGCGCGGTTGCCCCAGTTCTGGCCAGTGCGGAAGAAGAAGACCTGAATACAGGTCATGCCGCCTTCCTGATGGATGGCGAAAACATCGGCTTCTTCGACTGTCTGCGGATTGATGCCCTGATGCGACTGCACATGCGAAAGTGCTGCCAGACGGTCGCGATAGACCGCAGCATGTTCGAAATCGAGATCAGCGGACGCCGCCTGCATGGCGGTGGCCAGATGGTCTTTCACCGACTGGCTCTTGCCGGACAGGAATGCCTTGGCCTCCGATACCAGCTCTCCGTAATCCGCATCGCTGATTTCGTGCGTGCAGGGGCCGGAGCAGCGCTTGATCTGATAGAGCAGGCAGGGGCGGGTGCGGCTTTCAAACACAGAATCCGTACAAGTGCGCAGCAGGAAGGCGCGTTGCAGCGCATTGATCGTGCGTCCCACTGCGCCCGCCGAAGCGAAGGGGCCGAAATAGTCGCCCTTGCGCGAGCGCGCGCCGCGATGCTTGAAAATGCCGGGCGCGCGATGGTCGCCGGTCAGAAGAATATAGGGAAACGACTTGTCGTCGCGCATCAGCACGTTGAAGCGCGGGCGCAATCGCTTGATCAGATTCGCTTCAAGCAGCAGCGCTTCGGTCTCCGTGCGCGTCACGACGAATTCCATCATCGCTGTCTCGCGGATCATCCGCACGATGCGATTCGAATGGGCTATGCCGCGGGCATAATTGGAAACGCGCTTCTTGAGATTGCGCGCCTTGCCGACATAAAGCACGTCGCCATCGCTGTTGAACATGCGATAGACGCCGGGATTGTTCGGCAGGCGTTTGACGAAGGCGTTGATGATATCCTGACCGCTAAGACCCGCCGTATCCGGCAGGCCGTCCGACGAATCCCATTGGATCTGGTCGGCCATGGAAGGCGCAGCGACAATTTCGGAACCCGTGTCGTCGCTATCGTCATCATCTTCGGCTTCCGCATCGCCAATGATAATACCAGCCACGTCCTGCTCGTCGTCGGACGGCAAGTTAGCACTGGTATCGTCATGGTTTTTGCGGTTGCCGCTCATTCCGTGATTCCTGCGATGTCGGGGGTTTCCCATGCCAGATGCTGCCCGCCATCGAGTGCAATCATCTGGCCGGTAATGGAACGATTCTCCCAGAAGTAACGCACTGTACGACCAAATTCCGGCAATTCTGGCGCACGCTGCAACGCCACCTTGCTGACCTGTCGTTCAAAATCGCCCGGGCGCTGCCGTTCGCTTGGCAGGGTCGGTCCCGGCGCAATGGCATTGACGCGGATGCGCGGCGCCAATGCCTGCGCAAGCGTGCGGGTCGCGTTCCAAAGCGCTGTCTTGGACAGTGTATAAGAGAAGAAGTTCGGATTGAGCTTCCAGACGCGCTGGTCGATCACATTGACGATCAGCCCATCTGTCCCTTCCGGCAAATCCTTCGCCATCGCTTCCGAGAGAATGACCGGTGCTTTGAGATGAATCGCGAAATGCCTGTCCCACAACACCATGTCGAGATCACCAACCCGGTCATCCTCGAACAAGGATGCGTTGTTGACGAGCAGGCGGATCGGCCCAAGCTGCTGCCCGGCTTTAGCGATGAGACCACGCACATCCTGCTCGGATGTCAGATCGGCCTGAACGACACAGGCCGTACCGCCGCGCGCAATAATGGCATCGGCCAGAGCCTGCCCTTCGTCAACCGAGCGATTGCAGTGGATCGCAACAGGAAAGCCATGGGCAGCGAGGTCTTCGACAATCGCCTTTCCGATGCGCCGAGCGCCGCCCGTCACAAGAACCGGACATTTTGCAAGCTGGCTGACTTCCTGATCGTTCAACACGGTAAACACTTTCTTATCGAGATTCTCTCGTGATTTTCATGCCAGTTTGCTCACGAAATTGCATCCATTAATAGCACCAAGCGGGTCGGCTGCTGACAAAATAGTAGCAATTTCAGGTGCTTCTCGTGGCAAGGGAGTGAGTTGATTGCCCCGCAACAATCCGCACCCGCTCATATAGTCACAAAAGCTTGGCGTTGCGAGAATGCAACATCGCATTTTTGCCATTTTCTCGTCAGGTTTTCTTCACAGAAGCGGGCATTTCGTGCCGCAATTACCGACGATACCTCCTCCCCATCAGCACGGCATGGGCGGTTTCAACTCCCAACATGCTGCCCGCCCGATAAGGGACCGTGTCAAACGTAATTTGTGTAAGGAGAATGCTATGCGCACTCTTAAGTCTCTCGTAATCGCCTCGGCTGCGCTGCTGCCGTTCTCTGCGACTGCCTTTGCTGCTGACGCCATTCAGGAACAGCCTCCTGTTCCGGCTCCGGTCGAAATGGCTCCTCAGAACACCTGGGCTGGCGGCTACACCGGTCTGTACCTCGGCTATGGCTGGAACAAGGCCAAGACCGACGCTGTTGGCACCGTAAAGCCTGACGACTGGAAGGCTGGCGCATACGCTGGCTGGAACTTCCAGCAGGACCAGTTCGTATACGGTGTTGAAGGTGACGCCGGTTACTCCTGGGCCAAGAAGTCCAAGGACGGTCTGGAAGTTAAGCAGGGCTTCGAAGGCTCGCTGCGTGCACGTCTCGGCTACGACCTGAACCCGATCATGCCATACATCACCGGTGGTGTTGCTGGTTCGCAGGTTAAGCTTAGCGGCAATGGCGACGACGAAAGCAAGTTCCGCGTTGGTTGGACTGCTGGTGCCGGTATGGAAGCCAAGCTGACCGAAAACATCCTGGGCCGCGTCGAATACCGCTACACCCAGTTCGGTAACAAGGACTACGACCTTGGCGGCGCTTCCGTCAGCAACAAGCTCGACACCCACGACATCCGCGTCGGCGTTGGCTACAAGTTCTAATTATCTGATAATTGAACACGGAAAACCGGGCAGGCAACTGCCCGGTTTTTTGTTGTCTAAAGTGCTCTTTGCCGAAAGCTCGTCCAGTCAATGACCTTCCCGCTGTGCGGTATCAACCAGCCATTTACGGAAGGCGGCCATGGCGTCCGTTTCCTGACGCGACTGAAGTCGGGCCAGCCAGTAGCTTCCCATCGTTACCGTTTGCTGGAAGGGCTGAACGATTGTTTCGGCATGAAGCTGCCGGGTAAACATCGACGGTGGTGCAAGTGCTACGCCCGCGCCCTGTATTGCGGCCTCCATCATCGCCAGAGATGAGTCGAACATGATGCTTTTGGGCAGCGGCATGTCGCCGGTGACGCCAGCAGCGGCAAACCATTGCGACCATTCATCAGCCCGGTAGGATCTGAGCAGCGTCTGCCGTGTCAGATCCGATGGCGTTTTCAGCTCGTTTGCTATGTCCGAAATGCATAAGGGCGAAAGCGGTGCTTCCAGAAGTCGGGTTGCATCGACGCCGTGCCAGGCACCGGAGCCGAACCGAATCGCAAAATCCAGTCCTTCAGCTGCGATGTCGACGCGATTATTGTTGGTTGAAAGCCGCAAATCGATAAACGGATTCGTGGTCTGAAAATCGCGCAGGCGAGGGATCAGCCAGCCGACCGCCAGCGTTCCCACGACGCCGACTCGCAGAACCTCCCGGTAGTGCCCGCCCTCAAAACGTTCCAGCGTCCCGGCGATATTGTCAAAGGCCTCGCGCAAGGTGGGCAGCAGCGTTTCGCCTTCGTGGGTCAGCAACAATCCACGCGGCAGGCGCTCGAACAGGGTGACATTGAGGCGGCTTTCGAGGCTTTTCACCTGATGGCTGACTGCGGCCTGTGTCACGCACAATTCGATTGCCGCCTTGGTGAAGCTCAGGTGGCGAGCGGAAGCCTCGAAAGCGCGCAGTGCATTCAGCGGAAGATGAGGCCGTACCATTGCAATGCCCAAATTTTTCTAATGCCAGAGCCAAGATAACGTCGTTTGTTTCGGACGTATAGCTCGCCTATATCAAAAGTGCCGGATAGACGGGTTTTGATTTCAGTTCACCTGCATCAGGTTTAACGCGCGTTATTTCACATGAGAAAACAATGATTTCCACCGCATGCCCCCAGAACGGTGGAAAAATCGCTTCACAATGAGGATTGCGTATCAGTCATGAGAAAAACTACCGTTTCTGCTTTGAGTATGGCCGCTGCCGCCAGCCTGTTGCCCAGTGTATCTGCGCAGGCTGCGAACGCACTGACCGACAAGGAAATCAGGCTTCTGGTCGATGAAACGATCAAGCCTGTCATGGCCGCGCACAAGATTCCCGGAATGGCTGTCGCCGTTACGGCGGGCGGTGAGACCTACTTTTTCGGCTATGGCGTCGCCTCGAAGGAAAGCGGGCAGAAGGTGACCGAAGACACGATCTTCGAGATCGGGTCCGTCTCCAAGACCTTCACTGCAACGCTGGGCGGATTGGGGCTTGCGGACGGCGCGTTCAAACTGGACGACGTGGCGACGAAATACGCTCCAGAGCTTCAGGGCAGCAGCTTTGATAAGGCCTCGATGCTTGATCTTGGCACCTATACGGCGGGCGGTTTGCCTTTGCAGTTCCCGGACAGCGTCACCGACCACAAGACGATGATCGACTATTTCAAGAACTGGAAGCCGGATTATCCGGCGGGAACACAACGGCGTTATTCGAATCCGAGTATTGGTCTGTTCGGTTATCTCGCTGCCCAAAGCATGGGTGAGACCTTCGACAAGGTGATGGAATCGAGGCTCATTCCGGCATTCGGCCTGAAGCACACATTCATTCATGTGCCTGAAAGCCAGATGTCGAATTACGCCTTTGGCTATTCGAAAGCCAACAAGCCGATCCGCGTGTCTCCCGGTGCCTTCGACGCACAGGCTTATGGAATCAAGACCACCGCACCTGATCTGATTCGTTTTGTGCGGTTGAATATGGACAGGGCATCACTCGATCAGCCGATGCAAAAGGCTGTAGCGGCCACGCATACCGGCTATTACAGGGTCGGTGACATGACGCAGAGCCTCGGCTGGGAGCGTTACACCTATCCGCTGAGCCTGAACACGCTGCTTGGTGGCAACACATCGGACATGGCGATGAAATCGCACAAAATAGAAAAGCTCGATCCGCCGATGCAGCCGTCAGACGATATGCTGCTGAACAAGACCGGATCGACCGGCGGCTTTGGAGCCTATGTGGCCTTTGTGCCGGCTAAGAAGATCGGCATTGTGATGCTTGCGAACCGCAACTATCCGAATGAAGAACGGATCAAGGCCGGTTACCGCATCCTGAAGGCCATGGACGGCAACCACTAATCGCCAAAAACGCAAACGCCCCGGATAGCGGCTGCCATCCGGGGCGTTCTGTTCATCATCAAAAAGGTTTAGCCGTGAGAACTCAGCCTTGCGGCAGCAGGGCCGTGAGTTCCGGATGCAGTTCCTGAAAACGCTTGACCCAGCGCTTGAGCTTCGGACGACCACGCTCCCACTTGCCATCGAAACGCAGAGCGAGATAGCCGAGCACAGCCGCAACGGCGATATGGCCCGCATGGAGCTTGCCCGCCAGACGCGGAGGCGCTTCATTGAGCAGGTCGAGCGCACGTTCAGCCTTGCGCCATTGCAGATCCAGCCATGGCTGGTGAATTTTCTCTTCCGGGCGCAGACGGCGCTCGTAGACATGCGCGAGCAGAACGTCGGCCAGACCATCGGCAATGGCTTCATAACGTTCGGCATCGGTGCGCTTTTCCGCATTGCGCGGGAAAAGCTTGTTGCCGGAAACGCGGTTCAGATATTGGGTGATAGCGCGGCTGTCGAAAACCGCCTTGCCATCATCGGTAACGAGGGTCGGAATCTTGCCGAGCGGATTGGCGCTGATGAGGTTCTCCGGCTCGGCCGACGTATTCACGACCACGCTTTCAAAAGGGACGCCTGCATAATGCGCGGCCATACGCACCTTCGCGCTGTAAGGCGAGGCGGGTGAATAGAGAATCTGCGTCATGTTTGATTCCTGAGAATGAAGATTACTGGGTTGCCGGCATCATGACCGAACGGCTGCGGCAGGAATTATTGTTGACCTCCTGGCAGGCGCGAAATTGGAGGTCTTTCGTCATGCAGATGCGCACTTCCTGAAGATAGTTGCGCTGGCACGTGACGGAAATGCCATTGGCCTTCATGCCCGGATTGGCAGCGATGAAGGCGTTTTCGACGAGCATCGGGTCAACCCGGCGGTTGCCGCTCACGCTGCGAAGGCTTGGCGGAATATTGACCTGATCATAGGCTTTGCGAAGTGTGCCGAAATAGTCGGTCTGCGACAGGCCGGAACAGCTTCCGTGCTTGCGCCATTCATGGCCAATCAATCCGGCAGCAGGCATGATGTCGGAAAGGCTGGAAATAATCTGGCGCGGGACATAGCCGCCGCGGCTCCGCTCATTGTCGAGCTGGCAATTGGCCGGATAGCCCCATTCATTCTGCGGCCAGAGACCATGAGCAACGAAGCCGAAAGGCCGCTGCGTGTTGCACTGCTGCTTGTTGGCGCGGCGGCCCTCCGACGCGCAATAGCTCGGCGACCACGAAAGCGACAGGACATAGAAGTCGAAATCGCCGGGTACATCGCCGCTGTCGCGGTTGTCAGCAAAGGCTACGCCTGAAAGCCCTGACAACAATGTCGCCATCAGGGCAACCGAACGCAAAGCGCTTGGGACAGCCGCCAGTCTTCGCAGCATGGGACCTCCGGTCAGGTCAGCGGAGGACGCGGCAGCTTGGCGCGTCGTAGACGTACCAGCGATCGAAGCCCTCAACGCAGAATTCCACGTTGCGGCCGACAGAGGCAAAACCCTGACCGTCTTCGATCAGATACCAGACCGAACGGTACTGGCCGTCGCTCAATACGGCGGTGGCCTTGCAATAGGTGCGTTCGATCTCAGCCGGGTTTGTCTTCGGCTCAAAGCGGGTCAGGCGCACATCGCTCATGGCGGAAATGCCAACCTGCGGCAGTTCAGGAACATGGCGCACCTGATAGCCGAAACGTGAGACCACCGAGCGCAGCACGCTCTGCTGGTTGCAAACGGTGTTGTCGACCACGGCTGGTGCGGACTGAAGGTAATCGGCAGCGCTGGCGGGCAGGGCTGCAAGGGTTAGCGGCAGGATGGAGGCGGCGAAGAGGGCGGCCCGCGAAAAGCGTCCGAAGCGATCCAGTTTGCCCGAGGTAAGTTGCATGTCTCTATCCTGTCCCAAAATGCGAACGCGAAGCGCGCGCTTATGTCTGTGATAGCCGAAGCTTTGCTTCGCGCAGTTTCTTTCAGCAGGCCGCAACGGTCAAGTGCGATCCGTCTCGCCGCGTATCCACCGAACACTGAAATTGCTTCCCTTTTCTTCGGCCAGCAGTTTCGTAAGGGTGGGAAGCAGCGTTTGCATCTCACTTTCGAGTGTATAGGGCGGATTCACGACGATCATGCCGGTGCCATCAAGGCGCGGTTCGGGTGAGGGCGCGCGAATCGCCAGCTCGATCTGCATGATTTTCGGAATGTCGGTTTCATAAAGCCGTTTGGCGAAACGCTCGGTTTCCTTGCGATCCTTCACCGGATACCACAGCGCATAAGTGCCGCCGCCGAAGCGCTTGTGCGCTTTCGCGAGCCCATCCACCATACGGTCGAACTCGCCTTCTATCTCGAAAGGCGGATCGACCAGCACGAGGCCGCGCTTTTCCTTGGGCGGCAGATGCGCGCCCATTGCCAGCCAGCCGTCGAGTTCAATGACGCGCACCTGATAATCGCCGTCGAAACGCTTGGCCAGTTTGGCCGCATCCTGCGGATGCAGTTCCAGTGCCGACAGGCGGTCCTGCTTGCGCAACAGATGTCGCGTCACATAGGGCGAACCGGGATAATGACGGAGCTTGCCGTCCGCATTTACCGCGCGCACCGCATCGAGATAAGGCGTGAGCAGTTCGAGTGCCGCCGGTTCGATCTGGCCCTTGTCGACCGCATCGACAAGGCGGTGAATGCCGCCAGTCCATTCACCTGTTTTGCCCGCTTCAACACCTTTCAGGTCGTAAAGCCCGATGCCCGCATGGGTGTCTATGACGCGAAAGGCCTGATCCTTGCGCTTCAGATAATCGATGATACGGGCGAGGATGACGTGCTTGACGACATCCGCGAAATTTCCGGCGTGATAGGCGTGACGATAGTTCATGATCGCGCTTGTTTCACGGCTTGTGGTTTTCGGCAAGAGCGATGCGAATTTCCGATTCGCCTTGGCTGTCATAAATGTGACATACAGCGGTCACCAACCGCATCTTCACCTGAGTCGAGCTTGCAATGTCCGGTGGCGTCCTTCTGATCGTCCTCTTTGGCGCGTTTCTTCACGCAAGTTGGAACGCTATCGTCAAAAGCAGCGGCGACAAGTTTTTTGCTGCCGCCAGCGTGACCGGCGCTGCCGGTTTCATCGCGCTTTTCATCGTGCCATTTCTGCCCATGCCGAACTCGGTAAGCTGGGTTTATATCATGATGTCCACCGTCACCCAGACTTTCTATATGTCACTGGTGGCGGCGGCCTATAAATCCGGCGATATGAGCGAAGCCTATCCGATCATGCGCGGCACGCCGCCCTTGCTCGTCGCGCTGGTTAGCGCGCCGCTGGTTGGCGAGGTCATGGGCTGGAAAAGCTGGCTTGGCATCGTGTTCATCTGCTCGGGCGTGCTGGCCATGGCGCTGGAAGCAAGGCGGCGCAATCGCGGCACCTCCAGCCGCACAGCCGTTCTGGCCCTGACCAATGCCGGCTTTATTGCGGGTTACACGATTATCGACGGTCTTGGCGTTCGTGCGTCCGGCGCGCCGCTTTCCTATACATTGTGGCTGGTTGTCATCAATGCCGTGCCGCTTGCCGGATGGGCGCTCTATCGTGAGCCGGACCGGTTCATCAGCTATATGCGCAATCGCTGGCGTCCGGCGCTGATCGGCGGCGTGGGAACGCTCGGCTCCTACGGGCTGGCGCTGTGGGCAATGACCATGGCGCCAATTGCCGTGGTGGCGGCCTTGCGCGAAACCGCCATCCTGTTCGGCATGATTATTTCCGCCGTGGTGCTGAAAGAAAAGGTGGGGCTTCCGCGCTTTGCAGCAGCAGCACTTATTGTGCTGGGTGCCATCACACTTCGTCTCTCTTAGAGCCTGTTCCAAAAGTCGCCCTGTGTGGCTGCAAATGGCAATTTGAGATTTGCTTTCGCATAGTCTGAACCGAAAAGTCTGCAACTTTTCGGGATTATGCGAGGCTTCCGGTGCTCACGTACCCAAAAGTACGCTCCGCTCCGGTACTAGAAAATCACCATTTTCGCGCACACATGCCGCTTTTTGATTCAGGCTCTTAACGCCTCTGCGTCGAAAACATATTTCGCCGTGTGAGCGCTTGCGGTAATAAAGAAATATGAACGAGCAAGTTTCCATATCCAATATCAAAATCGGCCATTCGGCTTGCCCGCATGACTGCCCGTCCACCTGTGCGCTCGATATCGAGCTTCTGGACGAGCGCACCATCGGTCGTGTGCGCGGCGCGAAGGACAACAGCTATACCGCTGGCGTGATCTGCGCCAAGGTCGCGCGCTATGCCGAACGCGTCCATCACCCAGACCGTCTGAAGCACCCGCTGGTGCGCTCTGGCGCTAAGGGTGCGGGCGAATGGAAACAGGCTTCCTGGGAAGCAGCGCTTGATCTGATTGCCGAACGGTTTTTGAAAGCCGAAGCCGAATATGGCAGCGAAAGCGTTTGGCCCTATTATTATGCAGGCACGATGGGGCTTGTTCAGCGCGATTCCATCAATCGTCTTCGCTTTGCCAAGCGCTACTCCAATCAGTTCGACAGTTTCTGCACCAATATGGCCTGGACAGGTTATTTCGCAGGAACGGGAAGCCTGATCGGCCCGGACCCGCGCGAGATGAGCAAGGCCGATGTGGTGGTGATCTGGGGCACCAACGCCGCCGCTACGCAGGTCAATGTTATGACCCACGCCGTGCGTGCGCGTAAAGAGCGCGGTGCGAAGATCGTCGTCATCGACATCTATGCCAATGCGACCGTGCGGCAGGCCGATATGGGTATCGTGCTCAAGCCCGGCACCGACGGCGCTTTCGCCTGTGCGGTGATGCATGTGCTGTTTCGCGACGGTCTTGCAGACTGGGATTATCTGGAACGCTATACCGACGATCCGAAGGGGCTGGAAGCGCATCTGGCAACCCGCACGCCGGAATGGGCGTCTGCCATCACAGGGTTGAGCGTTGAGGAAATCGAAGCCTTCGCGCATCTGGTCGGCAAGACCAAGCGGACCTTTTTCCGCCTTGGCTATGGCTTCACCCGGCAGCGCAATGGCGCGGTGAACATGCATGCCGCCGCGTCGATTGCCTGTGTCACCGGTTCTTTCCTGCATGAAGGCGGCGGCGCGTTTCATTCGAATGCCAGCATCTTCAAATTCGACAAGCGCGAGATTGAAGGCCGGGCGATGCAGGATAAGACCATCCGCTTTCTCGATCAGTCGAAGATCGGACGCATTCTCACGGGTGACCGTGAAGCGCTTTATGACGGCCCGCCCGTCATGGCTATGCTGATCCAGAACACCAACCCGATGAATGTGACGCCTGAACAGCGTCTCGTCCGCAAAGGTTTTGCGCGCGAGGACCTGTTTGTCACGGTGCACGAGCAGTTCATGACCGATACGGCCAAGATGGCCGATGTCGTGTTGCCCGCCACCACATTCCTCGAACACGACGATATTTATCGCGGCGGCGGCCAGCAACATGTCGTGCTCGGACCCAAGCTGATCGAACCTTATGCCGAGGCACGGCCGAATGTTTTCGTCATCAATGAACTGGCCAACCGGCTGGGCGTTGGGCATCTCCCGGGCTTTTCTGTCGATGAGCGCACGCTGATCGACAACATGAACGCCAATAGCGATCTGCCGCATTTTGACGAACTGAAAGAGCGGCGCTTTATCGACAAGCAGCCGCCTTTTGAGGAATCGCACTACATCAAGGGCTTCAAATGGCCGGATGGTAAATTCCGCTTCCGTCCGGACTGGACGGGAAGCCCCGCACCGGACCGCCCGCCTGAAATCATGGGTTTGCAGGGGCAGTTCGAGTCGATTCCAGAATTCCCGGATTACTGGGAAGTGATCGAAGTGGCCGATGCCGAGCATCCGTTCCGGCTTGCGACATCACCGGCGCATAATTTCCTGAACTCGACCTTTGCTGAGACGCCCACCTCTGTTGCCAAGGAAATCCGGCCTGAACTGCTGATCCATCCAGACGATGCGGCGGAACTGGGCATTGCCGATGGCGAGCGCATCGAAATCGGTAATCACCGCGGTGAAGTGGTACTGCATGCCGTGCTGCGCGCTGGTCAAAAACGCGGCGTGGTGGTTTCGGAAGGCATTTTCCCGAATACGTCATTCGAACGCGGTGAGGGGATCAACACACTGATCGGCGCCGAGCCAGCCGCTCCCTACGGCGGTCTGGCGGTGCATGACACCAAGATCTGGATCAGAAAACTGGTATAATAAAAAGCCGCGCCGAATGTCTTCGGCGCGGCTTTTTTCAGAAAGCAGGCTAACGATTAACCGGCGTAGTTCAGGCGCAGACGGGAAACGCCGACTGCTGCATTGAGGCCGCGCTGGCCCTGAACCGAAATCGGCTGCAGCGAAATCGTCTTCCACGAACCGCCGGTCAGGATGTTCGTGCCGAAGCCGATGCCGATGGCTGCATTAGCCGAAGCGCCGACATAACGGCCCTTGAGCGCGCCTTCCGGACGAACGGTCGGTGCCCAGACGGCCCAGGCAACAGTACCGCCATTGATGAAGCCGACATCAACGCCGAGCTTTGTGATGGTGCCGGTGTAACGTTCCATAGGGTTACCACGACGCGCAGGGCGGAATACACAATCAACATCCTGCTGGCTGCCGATGATCACACCGATGGCCGGGGAAATGTCGCAGGTGAGAGTGCCGACTTCCGAACGCGGCTGCGTGCGACCCGAAGCGGGAGGAGCTACGAAGTCTGCCGCGATGGCGGGAGCGGTGACAGCAATGCCGGAAATGACGGCCATTGCGGACAGGAAGGAAGTCGAAAAACGGAGAGACATGATCTTGTCCTCTTCTTGAACACATATTGAAAGAGACGGGTCTGAATGGGCTCGTCTCAATAACGGGGATTGCCGAAGCAAGTTCCCTTACAATCAAGAATTAGAGCTTTTTGCGGGAAATTAAAGTTTTATTAACAAAAAACTTGGGGTGTGATGAATTTGTCGCGCATAAGCGCCGGTAAGCGCCCTCAGGCGCTCACGATCATAGCGTCGGGCATCGCATCGGGAAGAGGCGCATCGCCGTCCTTCCGTCCGCTGGCAAACTGCCGCAGAACAAGCGGATAAATCCGGTGTTCGGCTTTCAAAACGCGTGCCGCCAGCATGTCGGCAGTGTCGCCTTCGATGACAGGCACGGCGGCCTGGGCCAGAATGGGGCCTTCATCCATGCCTTCCGTCACCAGATGCACGGTGCAGCCCGCAAGCTTTACACCGGCGTCGATGGCACGCTGATGCGTGTGCAAGCCGGGGAACAGCGGCAACAGGGAAGGATGGATGTTGAGGATGCGTCCTTCATAAGGCGCGATAAAACGCCCGGATAGAAGCCGCATATAGCCAGCAAGACAGAGAAGGTCGGGCTTCAACGCAGCCAGTGCGGCGAGGATTGCATCTTCATGCTCGTCCTTCGACGCAAAATCCTTGCGTTTGAAAACCTGCGTGGCGATGCCAGCGGCTTGCGCCTTGGCAAGGCCGCCTGCTTCTGCCTTGTCGGAAAAGACCGCGACGATTTCCGCCGGAAAATCGGGTGTCTGTGCAGCTCGGATCAGCGCCTCCATATTGGAGCCGCCGCCGGAGATGAAGATGACGACCCGTTTGCGGCTCATAGTGCGAGCGTGCCCTTATAGACGACGCCGTCCTTTTCGCGTGCGATCATGCGACCGAGGGTTACGACCTGTTCGCCTTCGGCAACGAGGGCTGCGACCACTTCGTCAACCTTTGCAGGCGTGACGACGGCGATCATACCGATGCCGCAATTGAAGGTACGAAGCATTTCTACAGGCTCCACGCCGCCAGTTTTGGCAAGCCAGGAGAAAACCGGCGGTACGGCAATTGCCGTCAGATTGACTTCGGCCGCCAGACCTTCCGGCAGAACGCGCGGAATATTGTCGGGGAAGCCGCCGCCAGTGATATGCGCCAGCGCCTTGATGCCGTCGGAAGCACGGATGGCTGCAAGGAGCGGCTTCACATAGATGCGTGTCGGGGTGAGAAGTGCTTCGCCCAGAGT